>Ga0207667_10000049_pt1 | contig 235027 bp, 209 predicted proteins | sample KBSCornC52_FD_184301 | JGI IMG/M metagenome (GOLD analysis project Ga0207667, IMG submission 184301) | Corn rhizosphere microbial communities from Kellogg Biological Station, Michigan, USA - KBS Corn C5-2 (SPAdes) (version 2) | ecosystem: Host-associated > Plants > Roots > Rhizosphere > Soil ...
AAACGGAAGCCTCACGAACGCCGAAGGACTGAATGTTAGAATAAGGCGAAGGCGATAGCAATTTATCGAAGGAGATAAACAGCCGAACCACTTAAGAGAACTGCTTGCATGAGGATAGGTTGGAAACTGAAAGTAAAGGCAAGAGGAGCTGTGCCGGAGATGCAAGAACTAAAGAGACCGCCCTGTGCAGAAAAAACAACAGCACAGCCATCATTATTCTGACAAACCGCCGTATGCCGAACGGCACGTACGGTGGTGTGAGAGGACAAGTAGGGAAATAATCCCTACTTTCCTACTCGTTGGTAGAAATATAAAGAAACATCAATTACGTTCCATGGGAACGTTTCGTGAATGGCGGCGACAACTTCCGGCTTACCGCCTACCTTTTATATTCCATCGCCACCGAATCCGGCCCCATGAGCTTTAAATAGTGGTCATCCAGTTTTTGCACCACAAAACAGGTATAGGGCTGGTTGCCCTGGTAGGAGGTAAAAATGGTGTCTTTTCTTACAAAGTAGTCTTCAACTTCGGTATCATCTATTGAAAAGCCTTTGTCGGTGATGGTAAGTTTGCCGCTGCCGTCCCGGGAACGCCAGGTGCCTTGCAATTTGCCTTTGGCAGGATGTGAGCACGCGCCGGCCAGCAACGTCAGTGCGCAGGCGGCATGCACAAATATCAATGCGTAGTTTCTCATTAAAGCGCAATTGTTTTGGTTAAGTTATAAGTCTGTAGTTTTCAGTCAAATAATTAAAGACTTCCGACTACAGACTTTTGACTTAAACTCATTACATAGGTTTATCCATCAACTGGGATTTTTTGATGTAAACCTTGTGGCCGCTTTTGTTCACGTAGTAATAATGTGAGTGTTTATTGATATAAACTGTTTCGCCGTGCGGGCCGCACTTGCCATCGTATTTTTTGTCGACAACCATTGCTTCACCGCTCACTGCAGCGTGGGCGGTTGCATGACCTACCTTTCTGGCTGTTTTGTGTATTTTTTTGCCGATGGTAGTATCACGCGGCATAGGGCCTGCCAGGGCCTGGCCAAATGTGAAAATTCCTGCTGCAACCAGTGCAACCTTAAAAACGTTTTTCATGGTAATAAATGTTTAAATTGCCACGACATCGTCATGTGTAACCCGCAGGTTTAAATTGCGGCATGACGACTCTATGGTCGTTAATGTTTATAATACATTTACTTAACTCAATTGTTCTGCCAAATGTTTCATTTCGAGCGCCGGAGGTCTCTTTTGGTACAGAATTGCGTAAACCGCATCGCAAATAGGCATGCTCACGTTGTATTGTTTATTCACCTGGTGTAGGCAATTTACTGCATAATAACCCTCGGCTATCATGTTCATTTCCAGCTGCGCCGAGGTTACCGTATAGCCTTTGCCTATCATATTGCCAAACGTGCGGTTGCGGCTAAACTGCGAATAGGCGGTAACCATCAGGTCGCCCAGGTAAGCTGACTCTTTTATGTCACGGTCGATGGGGTGCACGGCGGCTACAAAACGTTCTAATTCGCGGATAGCATTCGATATCAGCACCGCCTGGAAGTTATCCCCGTAACCAACGCCATGGCAAATTCCGCCGGCAATGGCGTAGATGTTTTTTAATACTGCGCCGTATTCCGTGCCATATATATCATCCGAAATAATGGTTTTCACATAGCGGGTGCTGAATATGCCTGCAAACCCGGCCGCAAGCTCCGTGTCCCTTGATGCTATGGTTAAATAAGATAGTTTTTCCAGCGCCACTTCTTCCGCATGACAGGGGCCGCTGATCACCAGGAAATGATCAAAAGGGACGCCGTAATGCTGGTTCAAAAACTCGCCGATGATCTGGTTCTCATCAGGTACTATGCCTTTAATTGCTGATATCACATTTTTGCCCGCAAGGTCGGCAGCGGTAATGCCTTGCAGCGCATCTTTTAAAAAAGCGGCCGGCACATTTAACAATACGAAGTCTGATTGCCTGATAAGCCCCTTTAGATCAGTTGTAACGTTTTGCGCCGGCAGGTTAATTTCAACCGAGCTTAAATAATTGGGGTTATGATGGAATTTTTGGATATGCTCAACCGCCTGGCTGTTACGCATCCACCAAAAAATTTCCTTTTCAGCGCTATTATCGCTCAATATCTTAACACATGCCGTGGCCCAGCTTCCGCCGCCCACAACGGTGATCTTTGGGTGAGTAGTGAACGGTGAGTGGTGAGTGGTCAATGGTGAGTGGTAAAATGGTAAACAAACAACGGCAAATTTAATTCTGTTTGAAGTAAATTACATTTAATAAAAATGTCCCGCCAGGTTTAACTGACAGGACAAATTTATGAAAAAAGTTTGCAGTTTACGGTGGGCTTTTATTCTGCCAACTGCAAACTTCCAACTGCAAACTTGTTAGTTCCCGTTCCCGGCAAATAGCTTGCTCTTATCCACTTTTTGAACAACCATATTATCTTTCAGCACTTTTGAAATGGTTGCAAAAGGCGCAGATACCACTTCGTCACCGGCGTTCAAGCCTGATAACACCTGGATGTAAGTATCGTCCTGGATGCCGGTTGTTACCAGCACCTGCTTTACTTTGCCTGCTTTATAAACGAACACATACTCTTTTACAGGTGCATTGATCTTCGGCTTGGTGTCGGTAGTATCCTGCGGCGGCGCGCCTACAGGCAATTTCTTTTTCTCCTCGCGGGTTGTTACCGATTGAATTGGCACGGCAAGCGATTTGGCGTGGTTGGTATTAATATCAACGGTAGCGGTTAATCCCGGCCTGAATGGGTTCGGGTTTTCGGCTGTCCTGATGAGCAGGTCCTTATAGGAAGCAGGGCTGATCCGCACCTTAACGGTAAAGTTGGTCACCTGGTCGGCATTGGTGCCCACCACGTTGGCCGAGCTGCCGATTTCGGTAACCACCCCTGTAAACATCTTTCCTGAAAAGGCATCTACCTCAATTTTTGATGAATCGCCTAATTGTATGCGGTTAATATCATTTTCGTTCACATCCACATTTACGTCAAGCTGGTTAAGGTCTGATATCGTCATGATCTCGGTACCTGCAAATTGCTGGGTTCCCAATACGCGCTCGCCCTTTTGAATGGATAACTTCGACACAACGCCATCCACGGGCGAGTAAATGGTAGTTTTAATAAGATTATCGGCGGCTTCTTTTACACTTGCCTGCGATTGGGCAAGGCCGAAGGTTGAACCGATCACATTTTGTTTTGCGGCCTCAAGCGCGGCTTTAGCGCCTTCATAGCTTGATTTCGCAGCTTCAAATTCAGCGGTAGTGATCACTTTGTTATCATACAGCGCTTTGTCGCGTTTGTAAATGGATTGCTGGTTTTCAAAAGTCGCCTGCGACTGGGCCAGCATTTGTTTGGCATTGCCGATGCTGGCTTTTTGTGTGTTGTTTGCTGCTACTGCACGGTCAAGCTCAGATTTCAAAATATCCGGCCTGATCTTACAAAGCAGCTCTCCTTTTTTAACCACGTCGCCTTCTTTTATAGGCAGCTCAACAACTTCGCCCGAAACTTCGGGGCTTATCTTTACCTCGATATGCGGCTTTATTTTTCCGCTCGCCGATACCGTTTCATTAATTTCACGTACCGTGGCCTTCTCGGTGGCAACCTGGGTTAACTGAGGCTTGCCAATCATACCAGTAGCCTTCAATATGATGATCAACACGATCAGTGCACCTAAGGTAATAAGAATATATTTTGTAGTTTTTCCCATGATTCTTTTTTATTTCGGATTCTTTGTATTTCGGATTTCGGATGTTCGATTTTTCGCTTTTGTTATTTTTTAGCGGTGCTCAAGAGGGCTCCGCCGTTTCGGATTTATTCTTTTTAGTTAATTAATCTAATTATTTTAATTTCTTCATTTGCACATCTGCACATTCGCACATCTGCACATTACAACACTATCGGGTTACCCAGGTAATAATCAATCACCTTGCTCCTGAAAACAACCTGGTACTGCCCCTCTATCATTTGATTTTGAGCTGTATTGAAGTTAGTTAGCGCGGTATTGTACTCTAATGTATTCACCAAACCTGCATCATACCTTTGTTTGGTAACGTTTAAAGCCTCTTTATTGGCCTCGAACGTTTTAACAGCCGACTGGTAGGTTTTCTCCGCCGATTGCAAGTCGAGCACCGCCTGTATTATGGTTTTGCTCAGCGTGTTTTTAGCCAGCTGGGTGGTTAATTCGGCATATTCATAGTTCAGCTTTGCCTTTGTTACCGAGGTACGTGCCGTAAAACGGTTAAAAATAGGTATCTGCAGGCTAAGCCCGAAAAACTGGTTAAAGTTATTGTTCAGCTGGCTGCTGAGCGAAATGGGGGCAGATGTCGCACCAAATTGCTGGATAAAAACCGGTGAGTTGCTCCCATAAACATATCCAAGCGGTGTGCCGCTGGCCGGTGCAATGCTGAAGCTTGTAGCCTGGTTTGAATAGCTTGTTCCCAAGCCGCCATACAGGCTTAACACCGGGTAATAGTTGCCTTTGGCAATCTTTATCGCCTGTGCATAGGTTTGCTGCTGCAGCTCAGCCAACCTGATGTCCGGGTTAGCAATAAATGCAGTTTTTAATACCTCGCTAATATCAAATACGGTTTGAATATTGGTCATCCTGCTTATATCGGGCTTCACAACCGTAATTTCAATTTTCGGATCCATTTCCATATATTGTTTCAGCACCAAAGTAGCCAGGTCAACCTGGTTTTGATCGTTTGTTAAAGTTAGGCCTGCAGTTTCTACCTGCGCCTGGGCCTGCGCTAAATCAGCCCTGGTTGCATTTCCGGCATCGAAATTTTTCTGCGCGCGGTCCAGCGTTATTTTTGCCAGGTCCAATTGTTGTTTTGCCGCAACTACAAGGTCCTGGTCTGTCAATATAGTAAGGTAGTCGGTAACGACGTTTAAAAGAAGGTCGTTTTTCACCTTCGCGGTGCTGGTCTTATCAACATCAAGCTGCAATTTATTTTGCAGCACCTGGTTGCGCAACTGCCCTCCCTGAAAAAGGGTAACCGACAAATTTGCCTGCCCCTGGATATTCAAAGCTGAGCTGGAGTATGCAAAGGCCCCGGCAATCTGGCTCTTTCCAAAGTAATAGCCACCCTGGGGGTTTGCATTAAGACTGGGCAGTTGGTTGTATCGGGCTTGTTTATAATCTGCATCCCCAAGGGCCTCGGTCAACTGCGCCTGTTTGATGGTGAGGTTATTTTTAATAGTTGAATCGACCGCCTGCTGCAGGCTTATCGACCTTTGGGCAGTTGCGTTCAAACTCATCAGCAGCAGGGCCAAAGCCGGCAACGTTAACAGTTTATATCGGGATATACTTTGCATCATTTGTTTTTTGTTCATCGCTCCCGGTCATGGCATAAAACATGACTACAAGCTCAATAGTTAAATTATTCTTATTTTTAAGCCCATTGTTAATCGTTTTGCAGCAAATAGTTTTTTACTATGAACTTTGAACCATCAATTTTGAACTGAAAAATGCATCTTGTAAAAACCCCCTGGCTGCTTAAAAATTTGTATCCCAATTTGTTATGGAATATTGATAATAGCACCCGGTGCATTTTTCTCACTTTTGACGATGGGCCCATACCTATTGTTACACCATTTGTTTTAAATATTTTAAAACAGCACAATGCCAAAGCGACTTTTTTTTGCATTGGCGACAATGTGCGCAAGCATCCTGATATTTTTGAACAGGTAAAAAATGACGGCCATGCGATAGGCAATCACACTTATAACCACCTTAACGGATGGAAAACCGACAACAAAACCTACCTCGATAATTTTTTGAAGGCCGATGAATTAATTAACGCCGGTTTATTCAGGCCGCCTTACGGGCGGATAAAACGGTCGCAAATAAAACTATTTAAACAAATCCGGCCAGGGCTTCAAATCATCATGTGGTCGGTATTATCCGGCGATTTCGATATAAACCTGACGCCCGAAAAATGCCTGGAAAACGTATTGAAGCATACGGGCAGCGGCGACATCGTGCTCTTTCACGATAGTCTGAAAGCTAAGGCACGGATGGAATATGCTTTGCCGAAGGCCCTGGATGTTTGGAGCAGGAAGGGTTATACTTTTAAGGCGCTGAACGTGTGAAGGCCCGGGCATTTAATCAAACACTACCGTTTTATTTTTATAAACGCATACCCTGTCTTCAAATACCAGCTTAAGGGCGGTTGCCAACACTGCGGTTTCAATCTCTTTTCCGGCTTTTACCATGCCGGCCACGGTGTGCGAATGATTTACCGAAATGATCTGCTGCGCGATGATCGGCCCCTCATCCAATTCATTTGACACAAAATGGGCTGTAGCGCCGATAAGTTTCACGCCCCGCTCAAAAGCTTGCCGGTAAGGGTTGGCGCCAATGAATGCCGGCAGAAAGGAATGGTGTATATTGATAATGCGCGTTGGGAACTTCGCAACAAGGGCCGGGGATAAAATACGCATAAATTTCGCCAGGATGATATAGTCAGGTCCATACCGCCCGATAATCGAGTCAATCTTTTCCTCGAACAGCTCTTTGCTTATTTGCTCATGCGATACAGCAAAAAAAGGAACGTCAAAGCGCCTGCAGATATCTTCCAATACCGTATGATTGCCAATCACCGCCAGTACCTTTGCCCCAAGCGTACCGTAGTAATTGCGTATCAAAATGTCGGCGAGGCAATGATATTCTTTGGTCACCATTACGATGATCCGTTTTTCAGGGACCGGGTTGATAATGATAGAGGGATCGGCCGGAAGGACTTTACGCAACTTTTCGTCAAGCGAATTCACATCGCCGTTGTCGGTTACTTCCAGCCGCATGAAAAAACGGTTTTGAACCTGGTCGACATGCTCCCGCATGGATACGATATTAAGCTGCTCCTTTGCCATAACTTTGGTTATGGAAGCAACCAGGCCTACCTGGTCGGTGCATTGGATTACAATGATCATAGTTGTGGGATAAAGATAGGTGATGTAATTTATAAAGGTTGCGGGGAGTTGTGAAAAGTTGTAGAGGTTGTAATGGTTGTAATAGTTGTAGAAAGTTGTAAAGGTTGTAGAGGTTATAGTGGTTGGGTAAATTGCCGCTTATTGGGGCTTGGAAAAATTCGGGCATTAATGCTAAATTTACGGTAACAAAATATATTGGCGGGCGTCATATACGCGGTAGCCTTTTAAAATGATAACCCGGTAAAAAAATGATCATGCGTTACTTTTTATGTTTTTTATGTCCGCCATTGGCGATATTTACCACGGGCAAAATGGGATCGTTCGTGCTGAATATTATCCTGACCATATTCTTCTGGATACCCGGCGTTATTCACGCCATATTGGTTGTAAGTAAATACTACGACGATAAACGCCACCGGCAGCTCATGTCGGCCGCCCGCAGGCGGTATTGAACTTGTCGCGTCTTCTAAAAATATATACTACCGCGCTTGTATCACAAGGCTGGCAATGGACGTAATATATTGAAAATAAACACAGTTTATGAGGACCTTTACTTTAATTTTCGCATTATTTGCTGTAGTTGAAATAAGTTCCTGCAAGAAGGAGCGGCAAGCCCCGTCTTCGTCTATTGTAGGCCAATGGCGATGGGTAAAATCCGTCGGCGGCATTGCCGGCCTGACGCTAACCCCGCAAAGCACCGGGAACAACTTCAGGGATGAATATTATGCCGACAGTACCTATAAAAGGTATGAAAACAATGCCCTGGTGGCACAGGGCGACTTTTCTATCGTTAAAGGTTATCATTTTACACCCTCCGAAATAATTGACGTTCTGAAGTTCGGGCCGGCGAACAAAAGCATGCTGATACGAAACGACACGCTCTACATGGGCGATTTGTTTATAAACGATGGTTTTGGAGATACCTATGTGCGGATAAAGTGATCCCGTGAAAATGTTAATGAATTCTATTGCCACATAATTGTAAAAAACGCGGCCGCTGTTGCTTCAATTATCCAATAACGCCCGATTCAGGTAACAAATTAAGTATAGATATGCGGCGGTCGCAGATAATTTACTAATTTCACAATGGATTAACCCTGGGGCTTTCCAACCCATGGCGTCGCATGAGTTTTTATAAGTCTTCTTTTTCTTCATTCCTGGTACTGCTGTTAACCTTTAATCATACAACAACTTTTGGCCAGTCGAATACCAACGCCCTGCTTGGCAAATGGCAAAAAGCCAGGTCTGCAAAAACGTACCGCTCTGATACCGGCAGCGTAGCATTACTGAACCGCCTTTCTGAACAATACCTGTACAACAACGCCGACAGCGCTTTATACTTTGCAAATCAAGCGTTGCAACTGGCGCAGGCGCAAAAATATACCAGGGGCCAGGCGGCAGCATGGAATAATGCAAGCAGCGCCTGGTATGTGCTTGGCGACTATACTTCGTCGCTCGACGATGCCGCAAAGCTGGCGGCCATCAGCGCTAAAATAAATTATCAGCCAGGGATAGCGGCATCGTTCCAGTTGAACGGCCTGATCTACCTGGCCCAGGATAAAAATGAGGAAGCAGCTTCTGATTTTAACAAAGCGCTTAAGATTTTCAATAAGCTGCACGATACCGCCAGGATAGGCAAAATTTATTTTGACCTCGGCATATGCTATGACGAAAGCAAGCAGCCGGAAAAAGCATTTTATTACCTTGATAAAGCATCGGAAGTTGCCAACAAAATTGCAGACGGCCAATTGCTTTCGATGGTCCTTAACCGCACCGGCGAAACCTATTTTCATACTAAAAATTATAAAAAAGCGCTTGATTACTACCAGCAGGTGATCGATCTAAAATCCGCAAGCAACTGGGAGCGGGATTTTGCTTACTCGGGAAAGGCGCAAACCTATTACCAGCTCGGCGCCTATAATAATGCTATTGCGGATGCGCAAAAAAGCCTGTTGCTTGCAAAGCAGGTAAATTCGGCATTCGATGCGGTGAGGGCGCTGCAAATCCTTTCCGACAGTTATGCCGCGATAAAGGATTATAAGAATGCCTATAATTATCATGCCCGGTTAAAAAAATCAAATGATAGCCTGTTCAATAGTGAAAAAGAAAATGAAATAAATTATCTGCGTTTAAAGCAACAGCAGGCAGACAACATCCGGCTCAAGGGAGAAATTAAGGCCAAAGAGCAAACCATCGCCTTCGGCTACCGGCTTTTCGTTTTCAGAAATCTCGCGGCGGCATGCGTGATCGTCATTTTCATCGTGATTGTACGGAACAGCAGGCGCACCAAAGCCCTGAATAAAATACTGCAAAAGCAAAATGACGACATTGCTGCGCAAAAAGAAGAAATATCGGCGCAAAAGGAAGCCCTGGACGATCTGAACAATACCAAGGACCGCCTGTTTTCGGTCATCAGTCACGACCTTCGCAGTCCTTTCTCCGCCATGCTGCAAACGATGGATGCCATTCGTGCCGGCGATATGTCGGTCGAAGAACAACATGAAGTGCTCGAAGATTTTTACCAGCAGGTAAGCCTGGTCACTGTAATGGTAAATAACCTGCTGATATGGGCCAATAGCCAGCAGTCGGGTATTAAGATCAACTTAACCATCATGAACCTTACCGAGGCAGTTGACGAAATAGTATCGGTATCCAATTTCCTGGCAAGGAATAAGAAGATCCGGCTGCTCCATAATTTCAATTCGGAAAAGTGTGTGCTGGCCGACCGCGACCATGTGAAGATCATTATTCAAAATCTTATCGGCAATGCCATCAAGTTCACCCCTGCCGAAGGAACCATCGAAATATTTTACACAGAGGACGAAAACCACTATATAGTACATGTGAAAGATACCGGGATAGGCATACCCGCCAAAAAAATGGCCAAGCTTTTTAAAATAAGCGGAAGGGAAATATCGGGTTATGGAACAAACAATGAAGCAGGCGCCGGCATTGGGCTGATACTGATAAAACAGTTTGTTGAGGCAAACGGAGGAAAGATAAACATAGAAAGCAAGCCGGGAAAAGGCACCGAGTTTGCGGTTTATTTTAAGAAAGCATGATCTTTAATTCCTTGCGCGTCAAGCACGGCGCTTAACCCAAAAAATTAGTAGCTATAATCAAAACAAACGGCCGGTCTTTAACATGGAAACAGAAAGCATCCCTTTCCAAATCATAAACTGGGAAAATATCCCTAAAACGGAACATGCCGGCATAACCGGAATGGCGCAGTGGCAAACCGTGCAATTCGCCGGTTTAAGGGTGAGGATCGTCGAATACAGCAAAGGTTATCTTGCAGATCATTGGTGCCGGAAAGGGCATATTGTGCATTGCCTTGACGGCGGGTTTGTAACCGAACTGGAAAGCGGCGAAAGTTTCACGCTGACAAAAGGCATGAGCTATATTGTTTCGGACGAATTAAGCTCACACCGCTCGGTGACCGAAAACGGCGTTAAACTACTCATCGTCGACGGCGATTTTTTAAAAAGTACCTGACAATCTTCTTTCAAAACATCCCGGTAAACACAAACTACGTAGTTGCTTAAAAATTAGCTAAGTAACAGTTAGTTATGCCGGTCGTTAAGAAAATCGTCTTTTTTGTGGTCCCTTTGCTGGTCCCGAATATTTTGTTCGCGCAGCAAAAGATAAGGGGCAAAGTTTACGATGCAATAACCCGGATGCCTATTGAATGGGCAATAGTGAAGGATGTGCAAACCGGTAATAAAGCGGTAACCGATAAAAATGGCGACTTCATTTTAAGGACGCAAAAGGATGACAGCATCTCGGTATCTTATACCGGGTATCAATCTAAACCCCTGAAAGCTGCATACGGAAATGCGCTGCAAATCGCGCTTGAAAAGGGGGTGATAGCGCTTAAAGACGTTGTAATAACTAATGATGAACCCCTGAAGAGCAGCAATATGCTCAGCAGCTTCGACCTGAATATGCAACCTGCCAGGTCGGCGCAGGACCTGCTTCGCCTGGTGCCCGGGCTTTTTATTGCGCAGCACCAGGGCGGCGGCAAGGCCGAACAAATATTTTTGCGCGGCTTTGATGCCGACCATGGCACTGATGTAAATATTTCGGTAGATGGCCTGCCCGTAAATATGGTTACCCATGCCCACGGGCAAGGTTACGCCGATCTGCACTTCCTGATCCCTGAAACCGTGTCACGTTATGATTTTGGAAAAGGCCCCTATTACAGCGACAAAGGTGATTTTAATACCGCAGGCTATGTTGCCTATCATACTAAAAGCTTCCCCGACCAGGATGAAATAAAGATCGAAGCCGGGCAGTTTCAAACACTGCGGGTATTGGCCATGATAAACCTGCTGGGCCAAAAAGCAAAGCAAAAAGGGCAGAGCGCTTACATTGCTGCCGAACGCTTGTACTCCAATGGCGGCCCTTTTTCGCGGGCGGAACATTTTATCCGCTATAACGTTTTCGGCAAATTTATTACCAGGCTTGACAGTAATAACAGGCTGTCCGCTATCGTGTCGACCCTAAAATCAAACTGGCGCTCGGCGGGGGAAATCCCGGACAGGGCGGTTGCGGAAGGTTATATTGCCAACCGGTTCGGCGCCATCGATACGGCACAGGGCGGACAAACCAGCCGCACAAACGCCAGCCTGAAGCTAACTACCAGTTTGGCCAACTGGGCCATGGAAAACCAGGTTTGGTACTCGCATTATTATTTTAACCTGGTGAGCAACTTTAGCTACTATTATTATTTCCCCGCTTCGGGCGACGAGTTCCGCCAGGCGGAAACCAGGGATATGGCCGGTTATAATGGCAATGTTTCAAAAACCACCGTCATAAATAATACTACCTATACCAGCAATGCCGGTTTGGGCGCAAGGAACGATAATATTTCGCCGACGGAGCTTGATCATACTGAAAACGGCCAATTTTTGAACTACCTGCAATATGGCCGCGCCCGGGAATTAAACCTAAACGGTTATATTGACGAAACCATACATGCGGGAAACTGGCTTTTTAACGCGGGCATAAGATTTGATTATTTTCATTTTTATTATCAAAACCTGGCGCCGCAGTCAGATACTTATGCGACATCGATTTTTGCCGGATCAAACCCTTATGCGCAAAAGGCAATTATCAGCCCAAAACTGAGCGTCGAATATACTTTTAATGATAAAACCCAATTGTATTTAAAAACAGGTAAGGGCTTTCATTCCAACGATGCGCGGGTAGTGGTTGCCAACCGGGGTTTTGAAACGCTGCCAGCCGCCTATGGGGCCGATCTTGGCATAAATTGGAAACCGTTCCCCAACCTGTATATAAATGCCGCGCTCTGGTATATGTACCTGCAGCAGGAGTTCACCTTCGGGCAGGACCTGGTCGACCAGCCGGCGGGGCCGGTTGGTCCCAGCGGCAGGACATCGCGTGAGGGCATTGATTTCTCGGCGCGTTACCAGTTCACGGGCTGGCTTTTTGCCCGCCTGAATGTTAACCCGGCCCGGCCGCGATATATCGACAGCGCAAAAGGGCATAACTACGTAGAGCTGGCCCCAACCTTAACCAGCACTGCATCGCTGGATTTCAGGCTTAAAAATGGGATAAACGGGGGCATAAGCTATCGCTACATGCACAATCGCGCTGCTAACAGCGATTATACCTTAACCGCCCGGGGTTACTTCATCACCGATCTTACCATAAACTATACCCAAAAAAGCTACGAGATCGGCATCGCCATCGAAAACCTGTTTAACCGCCCATGGGACGAATCGCAGTTTGATTATCGAAGCGCCAATTGAGTTTGCAGCCTTACTCATGCGCCTAAGGGGAATTTCCCTCTGTTCTTAGATAAAGCTTATGACTACCTGACAATATATTGTCGACACGACGCTTGGCACCCTGCCTACCAAACCTTAACATAAATTAACAATCCGCTTTTTAAACCAAGCCGCCCCGTTTATGCTCTATACGTATAAATAACAAAGCAATAAAAATATGAAGATTAAAATATTTGGAGGCATTTTGGCAGCTGCATTGGCTACCGCCTCATTGGCACAGGCACAAACCCATACCCCCGTTATCAATCACAGGCAGCACAGGCAGGAACGCCGCATTAACCAGGGCGTTCGCAGCGGCGAACTTACCCGTAATGAAGCGCGGCGCCTGAGGGCCGACGAAAGAAAGATCCGTTATGACAAGCGCATGGCAATGGCCGATGGCCGTGTAACCCCTGCCGAACGCAGGCGCCTGCGCCGGGAAGAGAACCGGACAGGCCGCGCCATTTACCGCGCTAAGCACAATAACAGGGTAAGATAATTTTTTAATACAGTTTGAGTTTTCATTTGGCGCCCCGGCAAAAAAACCGGGGCGCTTTTATATTCAAAATCGGTCCGGAACCTGGGGCAGGTCGGAATCAGTCTTCGTTCTCGTACTTGTTTATAAGATCATGTATAAAGGTGTCATATTCATCCCGCATGGGCAGCTCAAAATCAGTATGCAGGATCCGCCTATCAACCAATACATGTTCATCGTTCTTTGGATTAAATCCCTCTTTTTTCATGTCCTTCCAATAAATGCCTATTCCCCTTTTTTGCCAGGCGGGAAGGTTATTGAAATTGACACCGTACTGAAATAGTAATTCGTTCTTGGCGGCAGTACTCATCCCTTCGATTTTAGCTGTTGCTTCTCTCACGTTAAAGTTATCGCGTCTCAAACGCCAGTAGCAGTATGCATTTAACGAGTTTCTATGCGCATCTTCATTGCGCCATCTGAAATAATCCGCTACTAATTTTTTGTTGGGGAGTTCAGAAAGGCGACAGTCAAAGGCTCCTACGTTTCCAAGGAGAATAGAAAATTTAGCACTGGCCTCGCCCGCCAGTATGGATATGTATTTTCTGGTCTTCCGCCCAAAAAGATCTTCATCAGGATGAAAGAGTAATGATATTTCATCACTTTCTGTATAGCCATAAATCACGTTAAAGCCGCAATTCATAAGATGTTTTACCGTTTCAACCATTAAGTCTCGGAATTTTTCGTCGAAAGGCGCTTCGAACTGGTGTAATTCCTTGGTCAGCCTGGTGAAGCTTCGGCCATCAATTCTAGCTATAATGTACATACCAGGTAAAACGCATCGGTCCTGAGAGATTTCATAAACTCTCATTTTTATATCCAGATCATCAAATTTCATTTGACCATTCATTTACGGTGAACATGTTATTCTCGGCTGTTACATAATACAGCTCATCGAAACCTTCTTCCAATTGTGGCAGGCAAAGCCGCTTAAATGTTCCTTTTATACCAACCTCCGGAATCTTCTCTTTACCAGGCCGTTGGTCGTTACGCGCTAACGAAACCGTCACTTTAGATTGAAAATAATATCCAATCACCTTGAATTTATTTGCCTTGGCAATGGCAATATATTTTGCTCTTTCTTCCAGGGAAGGATTGGTGTTGTCAATCACAAACGGCTGAAATGTGCGAATACAAGTTTCAATAAACCTAAGTTCTTTATTCCGCGTATTTAACTGGTCTAAGGAAATACGCATATGCGTTTTAAAAAACCTCTCTTTAAAAAAGGTAGTCTTTCCTGTTGCCTGAATACCGCAAAATATTATTGCTTCCATTTTTAGTGACGAATCAATGCCAAAACATCTCGTACAGTCCATACTAAATCACATTAGATTTCCCAGGGTATTATATTGTTAATTTTTCGATTTACCTTGAGTACTATGGATTTTTTTCGGTAGAATTTTAGAATAAAATACCGAAGACGACCGATAACGCGAATGTAAGTATTTACGTACATTTAATTAAAGGAGAAACTGGACGTGTGAGTATTTGCTCTCATGCGGCAACTTATTAAATAAAAAAGGTCCGCCAGTTGCGAACCTTTGTCTGGCGAAGATGGGCATCCCAATCGACCGCCTCATGCCATTTTTGACCTTGGAGATTTTTTCTTCGGTTAAAGTTATCCGTTATAATTCGGGTCAAATTCCACAATCCATTCAATACCATATTTGTCCCTGAACATTCCGGCGTATGTACCCCAGGGGCTATCGCCGATGGGGCCTTCAACGTCCCCGCCTGCTGAGAGTCCGTTAAATATTTTGTCTGCTTCTTCACGGCTTTCAGCGCTCACTGCAATTTTGGACCTGTTTTCGTTTTCGTTTACCCGTCCCATAAATTCGGGGACATCATTGGCCATCAACATATTGTGTTTGCCAAGCGGCAGGGCGATGGTCATTATCTTATTGGCCTCGTTTTCCGGTACCTGAAATTCGGCGCTTGCCAGTTCCTTGAAACGAACGATCTTTGTGAATTCGCCGCCAAAAACTGATTTGTAAAAAGTGAATGCTTCCTCGGCATTTCCGTTGAAGTTGATCCAGGGATTAATTGTTCTCATGATTTTTATTTTAAATGTTATTGTATATTTTCCTTTTATTGTTTTCCCGATAAGGTTGATAACAGGTTTTCCAGGTTCGCTAAGGTCATGGTATAGCCTATCCTGAAGCCCTCCAATAATTTCTCCATTCGTTCAAACGATTCATTAAAAATGGTAATGCTCACTTTAGTCCTGCCATTTTCTTCGCTGAAAGTATGATCCCATTCAGAACCAGGCAGTTCACGGTTTTCATCTTTATCAGCAAAGGTGTTGTACATTTTAAAATTGGTTTTCGGGGTAATGGAAGTATATTCCTGTACCGACCAACGCTCCTGTCCGTCGGGGCTTATCATCGCATAGAACCTTCGTCCCCCAACTTTAAAATCCATATACTTTGTTTTGGCGTGCATAGGTGCCGGCGCCCCCCACTGGTCCAATAATTCGGCTTTGGTAAAAGCATCCCATACCAAAGATTGCCCGGCATTAAATTCCCTGGTTATAAATACCGTTTTCGCGGCTTTGTCAACGTTAAAATCAAATAGCAAATCGTTGTTCATTTTTGTTGTTCTTTAATTGTTGATAACAGGTCGTCAAGCTGATTAAATTGAGTTTCCCAGTTTTGCCTGAATTGGGCCAACCAATGGTCAAACTCCTGCATTTTTTTTGCATTAAAGTGATAATAGATCTCCCTGCCGCTATGCTCAAGTTTAATTAAATCGCACTCGTGCAATACTTTAATGTGTTTTGATACGGCCTGGCGGGTCATCTCAAATTTTTCGGCCATGGCGTTTGGTGTTAATGCCTGGATGGCGATTAACGTTAAAATTGCCCTGCGTGTTGGGTCTGATATGGCCTGGAATATATCTTTTTTCATCCTTGATTATTAATTGCGCAACCTTATGGTTGCAAATATATATGCAACTTTTGAGTTGCGCAAATATATTTTCATTTTTTTTGAGAGGGATTAATTGCGTAATGCCGCTTGCATAGCTTGGCGGCGAAACAATGCCGGATGTGGGAATATTTACTGAAATTTATAAAGGCGACGGGGGCTTCAACTGCAAATCCGAACTCCGTGGATGGATATTTATAACAGAGATCATAACTTTACCACATGTTAGTTACCCATCAAAAATTTGATTTTGGCAATAAATGTTTGATTGAAAAAGTGATTATTCAGGCGCCTTTTCGGTTTGCGGTGAACTTCCAGGACGAAGCATGTTTCATTTATTTTGCAGAGGGCAAAGCAAAGATCAATTCAGCAACCGGGCAAACGGCGATTGCCCACCAGGAATCAGTATTGCTGAAATGCGGAAGCTATTTCGCCGACCTGCTGAAATACAGCAACGCCGATAGGTTTGAGGTTTTAGTTTTTCATCTCTATCCTGATATACTTCGAAAGATTTACAAAAATGAGATACCCGCTTTCTTAAAACCACCGAAAGATTCGTTTATTGATAAAATTGCCACCGGTGATGTGATTAAAAAATTTATAGAAAGCCTGTATTTCTATTTTGATAATCCGGCCCTGGTAAGTGCCGAATTGCTTGAATTGAAAATAAAAGAATTGATCTTGCTGCTCATGCAAAGTAAAAATGCAGAATCCGTTGCGAGTTTATTTTCCGATCTGTTTACTCCCCGAACCCTCACTATAAAAGAAGTTGTCAACAATCACTTGTTTTCTGATCTATCTATCGATGATTTGGCAAATTTGGCCAACTTAAGCTTATCTACCTTCAACCGGACTTTTCAAACGGTCTTCAACGACACACCTGCCAATTACATTAAAACAAAGAGGCTGGAACGTGCAAAGGAATTGCTTTCCCTGAGTTCGTTATCTGTAAGCGAAGTTGCATTTCAAACCTGTTTCAATGACGTTGCACACTTTTCAAGGTCTTTCAGAGCGATATATCAATGTTCGCCAAAGGAATACAGGTTATCCATGAAAAACCATAATACTTAACGGGGCAGAATTATTCAACGTTCTGACCTTTTTATTCAAACAGCTATATTGATCACTTCGCATCTTTATGGATAATTAATATGGTAAAATGAAATATATAAAATTCATCTCCGGGTTTCTCGGCATTTCAATATTTTTATTTGGTATTTTGAAATTTATTAACCCATTTAAGAGTTGGTATTTAGCACAAATTTCAGATAGCGGCCTCGGGGAGTTTTCCTACACATTGGGCATTTTAGGTGAACTATCTGCCGGTGCGGCATTTATTTTACTTCTTATGTTTCAAACAAAAATTTCTGTCAAATATTTGCTTTTAATAGTCATTATAGCTTCAACCATTGTAATCGTCATGATGTTAACAGGAATATATGTTCACCTGCATCCCAATGTGCCTGCCGACGTTTTGCCTCTAAAAGTTAAACCGCCCTTTATTCCCGGTTTCTTTCTGGTCCTCGCTTTGATTAACATTTTCTTGTCGGCAAATAAATACAGGGAATCCAAATAATGCTTCCTTGGAATGAGCACTGATTGAATTATTCAAAACTCTGACAGTTATAGACAACAGGACGATTAGAATAAAGCTCAATTTTGTTTTGTCAAAGAAACAAAGTGAATTTATCCCATAACACCATTTTAATTACAGGCGGCGGCTCGGGTATCGGACTTGCCTTGGCAAAGGAATTTCTGCAACTTAACAACCAGGTAATCATTTGCGGGAGAAATTTAGATAAATTAAAAGCCGCCAGGAAAAAATTTCCTGCCATAAAGATAATTCAGTGCGATCTTTCAAGCGAAGGTTCAGTAACAGCGTTGGTTAAAGAAATTTATCGGGAATATCCCGGCCTCAATTTTTTGGTTAATAACGCCGGCATAATGAGGATGTGGAACTTACAAAAAGAATCCGCAAACATAAAAGAACAGAAAGCGGAAATACTCACTAATTTTTTTGGAACTGTTCAATTGACACAATCGCTGATCCCACATTTATTAAAGCAAGATAACGGCACTATTCTAAACGTTTCATCAGCCCTCGCCTATGTGCCCATGTCAGCGGCCCCGGTTTACAGCGCTACAAAAGCCGCGCTCCATTCCTATTCAATTTCTGTTCGGCAGCAATTGGAAAACACAAACGTAAAAGTTTTTGAACTCTTGCCTGCTGCAGTAGAAACGGATATGGCAACCGAAATAGAAAAATCAACCGGCCTGAAAAATAACGGTCCGAAACTGACGCCAGAAAAATTGGCGGTACTGGCACTTAAAGGCCTAAAAAACGATCAACCTGAAATCCGTCCGGGAATGGCCAATACCCTTTACATCATTCATAGAATGTTCCCTGGCCTCTCTAAAAAAATGATTTTAAGCCAATCAAAAAAAATGTTGACCAAATTGTAAACTGAAATTCAGATGAAAAATATAATTGACAAAAATAAATTTGGCCCATGGGCCGTCATCACTGGTGCATCGTCAGGTATCGGTAAAGGATTTGCCCGGCAACTTGCTGCCGATGGTTTAAATGTGGTGCTTGTAGCACGGCGAATTTCTCTCTTGGAGCAGCTTGGCGCTGAGCTGGCAAAAGAGTTCAGGATCGGGTATCGCGTTATTGAAGCTGATTTATCACAAGAGACTGCGATCGAAAAAATTGCTGATGCGACAGACGACCTTGAAGTGGGCCTCCTGGTTTCCAATGCCGGAACAGGAAATGTCAGCAAATTTTTCTCTACTGAAGAGCCTGAGCACAGGTACATTTTGCAACTGAATGCAATTTCTCATTTGAGCCTCACGCATTATTTTGGACGAAAAATGCTGCAGCGAAACAGGGGCGGCATCCTTTTAACCGGCGCAATGGGGGCCATTGATGGAGTGCCTTATATGGCAAACGAAGCGGGAACGAAGGGCTACATTCAGAGTTTAGGCAAAAGCCTGCATACCGAACTTAAAGGATCAGGCATTCACATTACCTTATTAATCACAAGCCCCACTGATACACCGGTTTTTGGGAAGCTTGGTTTTACTAAGAAAAATACCCCGCTGCAGCCTGTATCCGTGGAACAGTGTGTAAGTGAAGCACTATCAGCGCTGAGCAAAAACAAAATAACTGTTTTGCCGGGCCTTAAATTTAGAATCATGAATGCGCTGACGCCGGGTTATCTATCACGGGAAATTACAGGAAAGATCATGAAAAAGAACAACGGTATCATATAACTATAAAACAGGACCCGTCAAAATGGATTCAACCAACAACGCATCGCAAGCGAAAAAAATTATTTTTTGGCTGACAACATCCGTAATCGCAATCGCCTATTTTATCACCGGTTTAGGAAATTTATTGCCATTTGCCCACATCGCACAAGATATGTCGCATCTTGGATACCCGGCTTACTTCCTGAAAATAATTGGTACCTGGAAAATACTCGCAGCCATTGCAGTTGTTATTCCTAACTTTCAACGAATAAAAGAATGGGCTTACGCTGGAATGATTTTAGACCTCACGGGAGCCGCATTTTCCCGTTATTTTACGGGCGACCCCTGGCCGACGATAGTTATTCCGCTTGCTATATCAACCCTTATTACCGTTAACTACGTCATCAGGCGCTCTTTGCAAAACCAGGGTTATGTATAAACCCGCCGCCAGCGGGCGGAAGGCCCGCGCCAATATATTCAACCGACAAATGCCTGGAAAATAAAAGCCCGCCTTCGCTAAAGCTTCGGCGGGCGATGGCGGAGAGGGAGGGATTACAATCGAACACCTTATGTCACTTTTGTCGTTCTTTGATACTCTGTAAACGCCAAAAAATAAAGTAATGATAAGCGGGAAAAAATTTAAGTATAACACAAAAAGGTCGTCAATTTAAAAGCAAAGGAATGGCTTGGATTGTGAAAAGAAAAGGCTGCAATCGAGTATTTTTCCTTTTAATATAAATATTAGCGTCGACTAGGAAATAAGGCAGATTCAACCCCAAAATATTACCCGAAATAGCCCTTACTCAGATTTCCTTATAAAGCTGCAAAAAAGAAAGTTTTGCATGGTATTATATGGGGTGATGTGGTCTTCGGTAAGACACCGGATTTTAGCGAAGCCCAATGAAAGCCGAGTTTGTAATTGTTCCTCGTTATATTGTTTGATCTGTAAGCCACTGCATTTTTTTGGGCCGTCTTCTGAAAATGTCCCAATAGTTAGGTATCCTCTGACGGATAATCGGGCAATTGAAAGATAACGGTCTATTTGTTCAGCGTTTGTTAAGAAATGAAATGTAGCCCTGTCGTGCCACACATCATAAGACTCGCCAGGCTCAAACTCGGTGATATCCGACACGATCCATTTTACCAGCCTGGCTTTTTCACCTAATCGTTGCTGCGCTTTTTTAAGTGCTGTTTCGGAAATGTCTAATACGGTGATATTGTTATAGCCTTCGTTTAGCAAACAATCGACAAGCTTACTGTCGCCACCCCCGACGTCAATGATTTTCGCCTCTTTGGAAAGATTAAAACCATGAATGAAGTCCAAAGATGTTTTAGGCACAGCCTGTGTCCAACTCACTTCATCTGGCTGTTTGGTTTGATAAACCGTTTCCCAATGGCTTCTTCTGTTGGTTGCCATAATATTCCTTTCGACGCAATATACGTTCTTTATTTTTTTCTATCTTGGTTTATGCTTCTACGACATATTCAGCCGCATCTTCAACTTCGACCATACATTGACAAAATGTGGGCTTTCGAAAGCAATGGCCGGGCACCTCAAGAAGATATGAAGATTATAGTACCTAACGGAAGGCCTAAATTAACTATTCCATATAAAAACGGCGTATCTGGCAGCAATAAAGATGGGTTCCGCCTGGTTAAAGAATCATCGATCATTTTAATCGGCATGTGCGATATTCCAACCGTCGTCGATTTGGAAAACGATGCACCGCACGGAAATATCGGCATAGAGTTTTCACCATTAGGAGCGTATCGTTTTTTCCAGCTTCGCCATGCTGAATTGAAGAACAAAATTTTTCTTATCGATGAAGTGTTAGGGGGATTTGCAAAGGAAATACAGGAAACTATAGCCAATACGGAATCTGTCGATGTGAAAATACAAATCATACAAACTTTCCTGATTAGATTACTGAAACGTTCCGAGTCAGACCCGGTTCTTGATTACTGCATTCAACAGATAAAAAATTCAAGGGGCTTGGTAACGGTGTCTGATTTAGCTTCTAAAACCGGATATAGCAACAGGTGGATTTATGAAAAGTTTATGGAAAAAGTTGGCCTAAGCCCAAAAAGTTTATCGTCAGTGATTCGCTTTTCTCAATTTTATGAGCAATGGGCAAAGCAACCTGAGTCCGATTTCTTTAACGGGGATTTACGCAATTATTTTTACGACCAATCGCACTTTATAAAGGATTTTAAAAGATTCACCGGGCTTTCACCTCTGAAGTTTGCGGCGTCAGAAAATGAGTTCGGCCGAATTTTTTACAGGGATTAGCACTTCCGATTTTTACAATTTTACGTGAGATTGATGCTTTAATTTTGTTTAAGAATTTAAATCAATAATTATGAGGCTTCAGGAAGTTGAGCGCGGCGGTAGTTTCGGCAATCGCTTATTGTTCGGTTTTATTTCAACGGTGTCGGGTATGCGCTTACCTGATGCTGCCCGGATCGTGATGTATCACAAAGATTTCTATGGCGAACTGATGACCGCCTGGACACAACCGGCTATGAGGGGTGAAAGCAATTGGTCGGTTGGTGAACGAGAACTGATGGCAGCCATGACCGCTAAGTGGAGTTCTTGTGCGTTTTGTATCCAAGCACACAAAGGTATAGCATCACGGGCGTTGAATAAACTCCTGGTGGAAGCGGCTCTCGATAATTACCAGGCAGCTGATTTATCCGATAAATTGAAAGCAATGCTTGGTTATTTGGAGATCGTAATTCGTCAACCCGACAATCTAACAGTTTCAGATGGCGAAACTTTGCTTCAAAGCAATGTCAGCTCCCAGGATATTGAAGACGCATTGGCAGTTGCGACATTATTCAGTATCACAGTCCGTTGCGCCGACGCACTCAATTTTGCTATGCTCAGCGAAAAAGATTCAGAACGGGCCTCAAAGCGAATGCTTGCGAATGGTTATGCATTTAAAAAGACCAAACTTTCCGGCCACCCGGATCACCATAAATTCGCCGGCACACTACGCCACCGCATATTTGAAGGCCCTGGCGTGTCTGATAAGATAATTCGTCAAAAAGTGGGAAAACGTGCGACCGGCGGACCGGCTATCGACCCCCCTTTCGATGAACTTGCACTCAATATAGGCCAGGCAGCCTATAAGATTACGGACGAACAAGTAGCAAACGTTGTTAAAGCGACTGGTAGTGAAAAAGCTACTTTCGAACTAATTATCGCTGCCGCTGTAAGCAGCGGCCTTTACCGGTGGCAAGCAGGACTTAAAGTTTTGAAAGAAGTTTTACACAGTTGATTCGAAGTATAGTTTTGAGAGGGATTCGAACACGCAAAAAATATAAAGCACTTCATATTCAGTCAGTTATACCGATTGAGGTTAAGACGACTTAATGGCATGGCTAAGTTCAAAACGAAAATAAACGGCTAAAAATCAATATTTTAGCCATTTATTTTGTATCACAATGCGGAGAGAGAGGGACTACAATCGAACACCTCATACCTTTATTATCATTTTTTGATAGCATACAAACTAAAAAGGAGGACATCTCATTAGTAGAAAAACAACCAATTATATCAAGCGTTACACGGCGTCCTACGCAACAACGAATAAAAAAGAGAAAAGGTAATAAGCTATAGATACACATGCTTCAATACCGACGCGCTAAAACCCTCTCCTTTTTCGACATTTTGAAGGTTTGTAAATAGTCTACTGCACCGAATTAGTCGCCATTTTCGCTTTGCTATGCGTTACATTCAAATGCTAAATGAAATTAACTAAAAAACGATCAATTAACAAAGCAAAATACTCGCGGAAGAAATTGGTTTATATCTATGCAATTTCTCCATTTCTATAATATAAGTCAACTTCTCCATTTGGAGAATTGTTACTGACTATATCACAATGCTGTCCATTATCTGTTACGGCATTAAAGGCATCCCATTGAATAGTAGCTTCAATATTACCTGTTTTTATTTCTATTGCTGACATAGCTGTCTTTAGTGTATTCGGATAGTCCGAGAACTGCTTAAAACCATAGCATTCCAGCGTTTCCACGACCCAAACCAATTCGCCGATATCAGTTACATTCAGATCGGCAGCATAACCCACAAACGATGAATTATAACTGAAGCCATTGTCATGATTTGTAAGTGTCATCAATCCTTGCAGTTTGTCACCTTCGTTTACCCGAATAAGCGGTCCATGCAGCGCAAGCCCACTACCCGGCGCACCCACATACCAATTTGCAATCGCCCAATATGCACCGCCCCCAATCGGCGATACACCCCATTGGAGAACAGGCTGAAGAATCACATTATTTGCTGCGTTTTCAATTCCATTAAATATGTATATAAGCTGGTTATTATCGGATGCAGGTGGCGGGGGCACTCTCCAGTTAGTTGAAAAGTAACTGATCGGCATTCCAGAGTCATTTGTCCATCCGGAATAGATAATCCACTGGTCAGTAATCGGCTCAGGAGCTGCAACCGACAACGTTTGCTTTTTCAATGTTCTAAGACTTTTTCTTGTCTTGTCCCTGTCTGAGTTTATCGGACCATATTCCTTTATAATTTTCCCTGACTTAGTATGTATTTTCCGAATAATGCCGTCTTTACCACTTATATGATGCCCAGGTTCAATGTAGTGAACGTTTGATCTCAACCTCCAGCCTCCCGGAGTAATAACCATTTCGTTTAGTTTCGCAATGCCGCTCTGGTTTGTCTTTCCCATTGTTGGTTTTTTTAGGATTTTTTATCAATTACGAATTTGACCTTTACAGTATGCGTGTTGGCGACATCTCTTGACAATTTTACATCAGGAGTAAAATTCCCGATGGGACCGGTAACCTCTATATTCCCATTTTGGTCTAATTTGAAGGATACGTCGATTTCTATGTCTTTTTCGTACACAAATTTTTTGTCGTCGGTAGTTGGAACTGCAACAGCGATAAATTGATTAACGGAAGCAACAATCAAATCCTTTAGTGCGTCCTGGTTCTTAGCCTGCACCCTGACGTGCGGCCCAGGAGCAGCAGGGACTTCAGTTAACGAATAAGTAACGGTTGTTTCTTTTGTTTTGGTCCTTGTGTATCCTGGTTTAAACACCAGAATTGATAGCGATACGTCACCCTCGTCCGCCACAACATTATCAAATACGACATCAGCTTCGATAAGTTCTATGTGATGGGCACCAACTCTGCCACTTGGATATTGCTCATCAATTGCGTCTTTTGCTTTACGAAACTGATCAACCACATTTCCAAAAACTTCAGATACCTTTAGCGGCTTTCCATCTGTTTCCATTCTTTGGGGTTTGAACAAAAAACAGGAACTAAAAATTGTAGTAGACAATACAAACATTGTCAAGTAAAAGATTTTGTTCATAATAAGATTGATTAATAATAAGGAATTAAATCAAATTTATAACAAACCTACACGCATCAGCAGTTATAGTAAAGGTAAATATACCCTTTTTGCATGTGAAAAACCCACCCAATAGAAATTAGTGAGTAAGATTAAAACATATTAATCTGCCAATTCGGTAGAGGGAAAGCGGCAAAATGTCGAACTTTTTGTAAGAGCGACAACATTTCCGTTTGTGGTATACAATTTAATAAATGCTGTGATGATTGAGCCTGACGGAAAAAAATTATTGAGCTACCTAAATCGCATTTATCAGCTGTATATCGTATCCGCTGAGGGTGTACTGGAAATCGGGAAATATTTAAAACACCAAACCGCAACGTTGCCTGAACCTGAAACGGAACTTGATGAAATTAAGCGATTAATATTGGAAATGGGCGCTCGAAAGATAAATAAAATTTGCTATTTTATTACGAACCGATGGGAAGAGTATATTTGAGGAAAGGCATTTCATTTGAACCTATTGGTACAAAAATTAAACTATTTACCTGAAGATTTAAAATTGTTGAGTGATCTGCTTGCTGCAGAAAGAGTTGGTGTTCAATTAGGTAGAATTTCCAGTAGAATAAATGGCGTTCGAAAAATATATCAAACCGACAGTAACTCAATTCTGTTCAACTAATGGATTCTCGTATTGTTTTGAAATTTATTAAGACGCTTTCAATATTTTCAATAATATCATTAATTAAATCATCTGGCTCTGGTAAATTTTCCAAATCAATCAAATTGTCATCTTTTAACCAGAAAACGTTTAGATTGGATTTATCTCTGGATATGATTTCATCATAACTGTACTTCCTCCAGCGTCCTGTCTTATTTTTTTCACTCCATGTTTCTTTTCTTTCACTTATATCTTTAGGATTGTAACAAGTTACAAAATCATGCAAACTTTCATAGGTTAGAGGATTCTTTTTGGGTGTATGATGAACATTGGTGCGGTAATCGTAAAACCAAATCTCTTTTGTCGTGGGTTTAGTTGCTTCTTTTTTTGTGTTAAAAAATAAAACGTTAGCATTTACACCTTGAGCATAAAAGATGCCTGTTGGTAATCGCAAAATCGTATGTAGTTCAACTTTCTCAAGTAACTTTCTTCTGATAATTTCTCCAACTCCACCTTCAAATAACACATTATCAGGCAATACAACTGCAGCCCTTCCTTCTTCAGGTTGTAACATCGACACAATATGCTGTAAAAACGCAAGTTGTTTATTGCTGGTGGTTACCCAAAAATCTTTCCTCAAATAGTAGCCTTCTTGTTTTGCTTTTTTATCGTCGTTGGTGACAATATCGCTGCTTGTTTTACCGAACGGAGGATTAGCTAAAACGATTTTTACCTTTGTATTTGATGAATCCTTCAGACTATCGACAACATCTATTTCCGGTGTTTTTTGCAAATCCCCAATGCCGTGTAAAAACAAGTTCATTAAGCAAAGTCTGGCCGTAGATGGCACAATTTCCCACCCATGAAATGTTTTGAACTTTAAAAAATCTTTTTGTTTAGCAGTGAGTTTTTTGTTGTTTTCATGAATGTAGTTTAAGGCGCCTAAAAAGAAACCGCCTGTTCCACATGACGGATCGGCAATGCTTTCCTCTGGCTTCGGTTGAATGCATTCAACAATTGCTTGTATTATTGGCCGGGGAGTAAAGTATTGGCCTGCACCGCTGCTTTCAGCATTTTTCTGTAGTAATGATTCGTAAATTTCCCCTTTGATATCTACTGACTCATTAATCCAATTTTCTTCATTTATTAAATCAATAAGCTTCCTTAATTTATGTCTATCGTTAATTTTATTTTGCGCACCATTGAAAATTTTCGAAAGCATTCCCCCAGAACCACTAAGTTTTTTTAAATTATCGCTATAAATGCTAATAAGTAAATCATCATTTACATCTAATAAGATTTGCCAATTACAATCAACTGGAATCTTGAAATTTTTCTTATACTGTAGATCTGTATATTCATCAGCCATTTTTAAGAACAGCAGATAAGTGATTTGTTCAAGATAATCACCATAGCTTACACCATCATCGCGCAAAGTATCGCAGAATGACCAGATTTTAGCTACCAATGAATTAGTAGAAATATGTTTTTTCATCGTTGATAAAGTGCTTTTTTCAAGTTTTTTAGCCATTTTGAATATTTATCAGTGTTTGCATCAATACATGCCCAGGCAGTCATTGAAAAGGGTGCTTTTTTATTAGTCAATTCACTTAAAGTCCGACATGCCATTCTTAAAACCTCCCTCTTAGCGTGTTCATTTGCTGCATCAGTTACAGCATCGTCAATATCCTTCAATGCAACCTCACACTTATTCCATGTCTGATTTCTGTAGTGGTTTAATTGTTCTAAATCTAAGTGATAAAAAAATATAGATTTTTCAGCTCTAAATTTGTCGGTATCGCTGCACTCAGCAGGTATTAAAGGCTCACCATTTTTGTCAAATGTGATAAGGGATGTATCATATTCGTTTGTAGGATCTAAAAGGATTGGCAGTTCGTGTGCCAGATTTGTGCCTTTATTTGCAACTACACTACCGTTGGCAATATCTAAAGGGAAATAATCACCCTTACCTTTAACTTCCTCATCTAATCCGAGGCGATCCCTTCTTCTCTTATTGACAAGCCCCCCAGCTAACCGATAATTTCTCCAATTGTATGCTAACCACCAATATCCGTTTGCCTGTAAGATTGTTCCATCAAATTGTTTCGATCTATTCTTAGGTCTAAAATGATCGATCTCGTAATCACCAGCTCCCGGCGGGGCTTCTGAATACCAACATTTTGTTTCAGATAAATTATACATAACTTCTTGCAATCCGTTCCAATCTGTATGGGTTCTAATGAATTCTTTTCTTTCGTCGTCAGTCATCACCTCCATTTGTTGAAGATACTGTTGTTCAAGAGTTGAAAAGGCTATAACCTCCGGAGTATTAGTTAATTCATCAATTGGAATATATCGCATGTTAACCTTTTTTTGATTCTTTCATTACTTCATCTGCAACTTCACGAGAAATTCGTTCCAATTCTTCTTCCTCCTGGGAGGTTAAAATTGATTTTTGGAAGACTTCATATTTGCTGGTTAGTTCAACAAATTTGGTGTATCGGGAATCGATGCTTATATCATAAAAGCCAACTGCATCAAGTTCTTGGGTAAGCTTTTGATATTCGTCCCTTTCCTCTTGAGTAACATCTATTGAATTCAGTTTGGTTTGCAGATATCGCTTTCTATTTAGCTTATCTTCTATTTCTTTACTCATTACAGATGGTAATCCAAATAATTCGCTCGTAAGTATTCCTGCAACGCTCATGGCTTTGGGATCTACGTCTGGTTTCTCCGTATAAATTCTCCCATCTTTATCTTGGCGGAATATTCTAACTTCTTCTCTTTTTAAACTTCCAATTACTAATGGATCATGAGTGTTGATGATTATTTGAGTTGAACCAGGATGATTTACAACTTTATCTAAAAATTCCAAGTACCGCCATTTCCAAATTGGATTTAAATGTGTATCGGGCTCATCCAGTAATATCAAAGAATCCTCATCTTTTGTAAATTTCAATAACCCTAAGACCGTTAACAATTGCTGCTCACCTTCGCTTAGCTCTTTAAAAGTGATGCTGCCATCTATATTCTCCTTTTTAACTTTAATGCGTACCTCAGCTATCAATTTAGAAATATATGTGCTTTCTAAAGCTTTGAAAAATTCCGTATTACTCCGATAGTTTTCAGCAAGTGCTTTAAGTTGGCCTTTATCCTTTATAAACAGATAAAGCCTATCTTGAGGATCATAAGTTCTAAAATCTGTTCTAATCGATTCGTGATTATATATCGGAGCTACCGAGAATTCCCAAAGCTTATCTAAAAATGTGCGAACTAATCCTTTCGCAGTCCAAAATATATCATCAGGATTTTCTTTAATGCGATTTTTTGCCCAGTCGGGCATCTTTAAAACAAACAGTATAGATTCAATATCTTTGATATGAAGGACGTTATTTAGAAATTCAATGGAATCCTTTTCCTCGTCTTCAAATGAAAAATATGCAAGCAGCACAAAGTACGAATGAACCAGTTGCACGTAAAATAATTTCCTTAATAGATCTAATTTGTCCTCTTGAAAATCTTCTTGAATAATTTCCTCATAGAATTTATTTTGATGATCCCAGAAATGCTCCTTCAATTTATTGCTTAAGCCAGAATAATATGTAAATACATATTTCGGCTGGTATTTCTGTTTGCCTTCTTTGGAGAAAAAATCTTTTAAACTTTTTATATTCTCGCTGTTGACAAGGATGATATATTTGCTCTGTTCCTGTTTTATATCGACAGTGAAACTACCAATGCGATAAACAATATGATAATCGAAACTTGTGAATTGACGTTTTGAATCATTGCTTAAATCAAGATGTTTAAAAATCAATATCAGAGCTTCTAAGAAATTGGATTTCCCGGTTGCGTTTTGACCCAATAAAACAGTTTTCATCTCACCTTCATTAAGGTCAATGTTAAATTCAATTAGATTTTTGTAATCTTTTATATAGACTGTATCAATTCTCATTTGCTTTTATTTATGGTTAACAAGCATTCCTTACCTTTACGTTCCAGTTCTATTATTTCACCATCTTCTAAGTGCTTTTTGAGAACAGCATAAAAGGAATCTATATCATTCTTATGGACTGAAGCAGTCCAAATGTCTTTGGCAGAAAGCGGTTCCGGATTTTCTTGCAGAATTTCCAATATAGACTTATCCATTTCCATAATTTGTACTCTTTTAGGTTTTGATTTTGCGCTTATTTTTTCTTGAGCCAAATAGTTTTCCTTTTCATCCCGTATAAGTATAAGCAATTTATTAGTTGGTTCATCATCTGCATCAGGATCAACTAATTTTCCTGTAAAAGCTCTTTGTAGAATGCTTAGCCGAAACGCTTCTTTACTTTTAAGATTGGATTTAATAGTGTGCTCCAGGTGGTCAGCAATCGTAAATCGATACTCTATTTCTTGAACAATGAGTTCCTGCTCTTCATTAGAACTTACAGGAATTGGGAAAGATGTCAATTGCTCTTGAGAAATGCTTGGAAAGGTCGTCCCTGTTCCTAATTCAAAAATTCTGTCCCTAACGTAATTAAAATAGTGATATAAATACCTGGGGCTTAAAATGACAGCACGTATTGCTGCAACTCCACGGCCTAAACATGCATTGAAGCCAGCTATGTTTTGTCTTCCTGTAGTAGATCCTCTTACACACAAGATTAGGTCGCCTCCTTCACACATTTTTGTTGGAGCAGTCGTCCATTTCGATAAAATTGTTTGGGAAAACGGAGTAGGACCAAATTCCACAGGGCCATTTATTAGTGGGACACCAATGCCTTTATCGTTGTAACTCGAGCCATCTGGACTTTGTCCCATAATTACATCAGCAATTTCTTGAGTTTTGACCCACATCCAGTTGGAAGGAAGTTTAGAAAAAACCCCTGTTTCTGATTCGGAAAAAGGTTTTATCGAAATTTCAATTTTCGGTTTTGTCGGAGATTTTCCATTTTTCCCTTCTTTATTCCACAGTTCATAGTCGTTCTCCCACTTTTTTAATTTAGTTTGGTATTGAGATTCTCTCTTTATCTTAACTGCGCTTACTAATGCTTTTGCAGATTCTGTATGAGCTTGATCTCTCCAATTTTTAGTTAGTTTACCAGTAAAGGCGCTTTTTAATATTGACTGTTTATAAATTTCAAGTTGCTGCTGAATTTCTCTTAAATCGTTTTCAGCTTGATCCAATTCACTAAACAGTTCTTCTAATTTTGCTACAATACGGTTTTGTTCGTTAAGAGGAGAAAGTAATAAAGAAATATTTGATAGCGAAGTTGCATTCACGTTAGGTTGACCAATACCCATAGCTTTAATTCCAATTTGCCTCCAATAGTCCGCAGACTGGAAAAAGTAATAAAGATATTTAGGGTTTATGTATTTAGATAGCTGAATCCTAATTAGGTAAGACGCGAATACAGCTTTAGGTATCTTGCCTTGAATTAAGTAACTTTTCCCTACTGTAGCCCCAGTTCGCGCAAAGACAATATCGCCATCCTCCAATAAATACTTTTCCACATCATAAGAATCAATTTCGCAAAAGGGCACATGGTCCCAATCCACTCTATAATTTTGAATGTCCGTTATTCGCAATAATTTGACGCCGGTATTCTTTTTCGTTGAGCTTACTGTATAGCCATAATGAATCCGCAAAGAAATATCTTCGATCTTTATCTTTTCCCAATTATTCGGCTTGATTGCTGTCATAAATCGCCTTCAAGTTCTATGTTTTTAATTATTCTCCACTTATTATCCGCATCAACCATATGCTTATACCTTTTCTAATCGCCCGAAACTTGCTTAAAATCCCCGCTAATCTAAGTGTTAAAGCTGATTTAATGTAATGGAAGGGGGTGTAAATTAAAAAGAAATAGCCGTCTAAAATTCAACACTTTAGCTGACCATTTGCACCACGGGCGGGGAGAGGGAATACGACCGAACATTTAAATCCCTTATTATTGTTTTTTGATAACCTAAAAAGCAATGAAAAAGACATACAATCCGGAATAAGGTGGTCAGTTTCGTATTTAGGATGCTCAAAAGGTGTTTTGCACTATCAGCGTTCAAGTTCTAAAACTTATCGCATAGTGCTTAGCAGTAATAAATTTTCTCTTTGCCATGTTTTAAATATTAAATATTATTTTATTGGCAATACAGATTATTTCTTAATAATCTAAACTCCTTCGATGCCTAAGTGATTGGAAATTACTTTCGTTAAGTCATCATTCTTTTCGATCATATCGACCATTAATTCAAAATTTTTCAATCTATTTCCCATTCTAATCTTTAAAGTTTCGTGAATTTCCTTTATCGTTTCATCGGTAAAATCCCCATTAACACTGTAATACAACACATTAATAGGAATCCTTTTCAGTTTTATTTCATCTTCGTTAAACATCATGAAAATATCGTGGTTGATATGTTCGATACTTTTAGATAATCTTTTTGCTATCCGGGTAACCATTCCATTCACAGATGCTTCCTTCATTAAAGGATAAAGGCTACTGTTATTATTTTCAAAACAATCAAAGAACTGTATTCCCTTACCATGCAACTTGATAATTTGATTTTTAACTAAAAAAAGAAAAATAATCATTTCTGAATTATCTTCCCTTACATCCATTCGGCTAAGTGAATATATTTTACCTGCGGTTGTTGTAGTTTGTATTACTTTCTTTTTTTTTGCAGTTGAACTTGTGTTTGACGTAGGTTTTATGGTATTTTCAAAAATATCTCGTATTCTATCCTCTTTCAATAATGACCTTTTAATTAGATCCTTCCTTACTTTAAAATTAGTTTCCGAATATAAAAGATATCCGTAGGCATCTTTACCATCCCTACCTGCTCTTCCGACCTCTTGATAATACTGCTCAATGCTTTCGGGAACAAGATAATGAACTACCACACGAATATCTGGAATGTCGATTCCCATACCGAAAGCACTTGTCGCGAAAATCATATTTACTTTACCTGATTCAAATTGCTCCAGGATCAGTAGCTTTTCATTATCCGGCATGTCAGCGTCGAAATAATGACAGTTAAATCCTAATCCTTTAAAAGTGCTCGTCATCTCCCTTGTGCCATATTCGCGTGCCTTAATATGAGTGTAAATAATCACCTTTTCCTCTTTATGCTTATTTAAAATCCCCAAGAGCTGTAGCTTCTTTTGTTCGTTACCGTCAACTTGTTCCAAAATCGACAGGTGCAAATTTTTTCTAATTAAAATTTTGCTTATGAAAATATCTTCATCAGTAATATCCAAATCATTGCAAATTTCTTTCTTGTCTTTGGGATTTAACGTCGCCGTAAGACACAATAGCGGCGGTCTTTTATTTGCGCCAAAAATATTGCTGATAAAAAGGGGAATGGTTTTATACGCTGGCCTAAACGTGTGACCCCATTGAGAAATGCAATGGGCTTCATCAACTACAATCAACCCTATTTTTGTATGAAACTTTTTTAACAGAAATTCGAGATAACCATCAGATAATATTTTTTCAGGTGAAACAAAAAGAAATTTTGGAAAGTCACTTTCCGCGAAAGTTTTTCTTAACCGATTATACTGAGTCTTTAAATCACCTATACTGCTATTATAAGACAATACGCTGACCCCTTGTTCAGCTAAACGCTTATTCTGTTGCTTCATTAAGGCAAGCAAAGGAGAAATAACAATCGTCATTTTACCGGTTTGAAGCCCAGCTACTTGGTATATAATGGATTTACCGCCGCCAGTGGGCATTAGGCATAAAGAGTTTTTACCGGCAAGTAGATTATTAATCACAGGTTCTTGAATGTCTCTAAAAACATCAAAGCCAAAATATCTTTTGAGAATATCCTTATTTGTCATCTTGCTTCTTCCTGATCTCCTCCTGTCATAGTATTTATGATGTCAATTTTCAAGTCCCATATCTGAGCCATAAAGGTGTGTACATGTACAAATCGACATTCGTTGGATAACTTATAGCTGTATTTCGCACACAATTGCTCCAGTAATCTGTAGGTCCGTAAGCTGTACAATCCGAATAGGTCGTAAGGATACCAATAGTTTTGATCTATTAGCATATTCCTATTGTATCTCCTGTTTGCTCCTTCTTTTTGGTCGTTAACCATTACAAATTCATTACTGCCGCTTGGCAAACTAAAATGTTCACAGTCAGATAGAAAATAAAACCCATAAAGAGTGTTCTTATTTGCGCTTAAAAAAAATGTAGGGTTTAAAAAGTATAATATGGAAGACTTGATACCCATTCCAATCACGCCTGGTACATTGTAATCGTCATCGTCGTTAAGTACAATAAGATTTTTCCAGTCTTTCAGTTCATTATAGTCTGAAAAGGCAGACTCATCCGTTTCGTCTACAAAATCATTCATAAATGTGATCAAATTGAAAAAGATCCCATACACATCAGTCGCTTTAGCCCATGAAAATTTTTGCTGCCATTCCTTCATTGCCTCATACTTTGATTGCAAAGCTTTACGGATCAGGGGTATTTCAATAGCTAATTTACTTTTGAAATCTTTGGGATTGTCCTCGTCTTCAAATTCCTGCATGCTTTCTTTACCGAAGAATGATTTGTATTTGTTATCAACCTTATGAAATTTATCCAGGCCATCTTCAAATATCTCAGAAAGTCTTTTTCTCTTATCTGGACCTGATGCCTGATCCTCAATCATTTTATTAAAATAAATCGGGACATTCTTTTCAATAACCTCCCAGACCTTTTCAATGTGGTCATTATTTTTGATAATATTGAAATCGGATTTCTCAGTATTTATGTTAGAGCGTATCATAATAATTTATTTCAAAGTTCAAGTTCAGCAACTGCAAGTTTTTGATAAAAATTAGTTTTTGTTTTCTTAATTTTGTTTTTTGTTTCTATTGCTCCCATAGCAATTTCAAAATCACTTTCAGCTGGGTTATGAAGCAACATAAATAATCCTTGCTTAGCTCTTGAGCACCCTATATATAGCCTGTTTCTGTAGTGATTAATTGAATAATTGGCAACAACGATATCAATTAAAATGAGATAGCCTGCTTCCAACCCCTTGAAAGCATCAACTGTATTAAAACATATCTTTCCTTTTACAAGAAACTTGGACAGTTGGTGTTTTGCCAATACAGTTTTTCCCTTCAATATAGTAGTATCCATTTCTGCCATTGTCAATATTACAATATCTTCAGGGTTTGCTTTTCTGTCTTGTAATAAATGAGTAATGATTTTTTCGATTATCAAAAGACCTTCTGTGCCAGTTTTATATTCTGCAATAAAGGACTGCTCACCCTTTACAGGTGAATTAATAAAAGTCTTGCTATCCAACCCAATATTACGTGCTGAAGTCCTTGCAATCTCTTTTGTATTACGGCAGTTTGTATGAAGCGTTAATTTGCACTCGGCGTTATTAGCCCACGCCTGGTCATCGGCCTGATATATACTTTGATTTTTATCATAGAAAGCATAGAAGCAGCCTTTTGTAATCTCTTTTAAAACCTCAATAAATAAAGAATTAAAATCCTGGGCTTCGTCAATTATGACATTAGTATAGGTCCAAAGCTTTTTATTATCAAGTAGGTGCTCTGCCAGTGCATCAGTTAGCTCATTTAATGTTATGTTCTCGGGGAAGTTCATGAACTCCTTACCCAATTCATAAATTGTCTTAAAATGAACAAGTTTTATTGGATTATTCTCTTCCAAATGTTTGCGCAATGCTTCGTTAAAACAGAGGAAAAGCGTTTTTTCATTCCTAACGCCCAGCCGGTTTGCTTTTTCCAGTCCAAGCATTGTTTTACCTGTTCCCGCACTTCCAGAAATTATAGCTATTCTTTGTTCTTCCAGAAAATCCATTATCCTTGCCTGATCTTTGGTTAGTGTTATAAATTGTCTTTCCCTACTGTCGAAATTAGCTCTCACGGACGGTACAGCAGAAAATTCAGGCGCGATAAGGAATTTTATCTGCTCGAAAACAGATTTTGAATAATTTGATTTAAATAAATTTTTCTCCCAATACTTAAAAGCATTCTCAATTGAAATTTGAGGATCATTAAGGGTATTTGAGTCAAAAAGAATTTCCTCGCTGTAATGTGGGGGAAGTAAAGACATTCTTTGAATAGAAGGATACCATACAGCGTGGCAGACAAGACAATTGGTTATAGCAGGATTGGCTTCCCGCAGTAACTCAATGAATTTGAACTTACTGTTATCGGCCTGGCTCATTGGGTCTTGGATTTCGTTCTCTACGTGTGTTGTCCTATTTTGTTGAAACCATCTACGCCCCGCACATCTCAAATAGCCTGCCTTTATTTCGAGGACCAGGATACCCAGGGTTTTGTGGAGGATCAAAAAATCGGCCTCTCCCTGGGACCTTCTTGATGAGCCAACCCATCTTACAGAGTGAAACACAATATAATTTTCATCTAACCCTGTTTGAAGGGCATCGAAAACCGCAACTTCGCCCTCGCTTTGGGTATCAAATGGCTTATACGGTATCATCAGGGCCATGTAACGATATTGCTTTAAGGTTTATAATTCTTGTGATTTTTCAAGCTTCATCAAATATAGTTCTGGAGCCGCGCTGTTGACATTAAATACTCGCGCCAAATAATAAGACTCATTGTCATTTGTCTCAAAAACAAATTTCCATTCTCTTGTACTAATAGGCAAAGCAATATAATCTGCATTTGAGATGTCTGTCGTCGTAGCCTTTACCTGTAAATAAATAGCCGGCCCATTTAGATGTTTAGCTTTTAAATCATATTTGTCACCTCTGTCGACGATATAGTGTGTCTCACCTTCAAAATCAATAATAGAGTTATTATTAGCAACTTCGGATAAATTCATCCATTCTACTTCAAGACCCTTCTTTTTGAGTTCTTTGTAAACATAAGCTTCTCCCTTCCAGCCGTTTTCAAAATTTATTCTAATTTGTTCGTCGCTTGGGCTATAAGTTATCTCTGTATCCCATCCTTTACTTAATTCTTCCAGTTCTAATAGTCTGTCAATCCTATCAGATGTTAATTTAGGGTGTTTCTTTATTATGGAAAGAGCTGCATTAAGATCTATATCCTTGGAAATAGCAGCGAGTTCACGGATAGTCTCCGGTTTTGCGCCTGATTTTACTATATCTGCAAAGTCCTTGCTCAAACCACTTTGCAGGATTTCGTCGAACTGATTCCTTTCGTCCAGGCCGTAGGTATTTAAAACAATTCCGGACCTTTTACGATTAAAGCTTTTGAATAATTCATCCATTCTTGTTTGGGTTTCGCCTTGTTTTGAAATCCATTTGTCCAACTCTCGAATAGGCTGTTTAAATTCTACGTTGTCTTGTTCCTTGATGACGATGTCATCAAGTTGACCGCAAATCCATTTCAGATCGTGGCTGCCAATTAGTTTAACAGATACGCCATCATGTAATAAATTATTCCGACAATCTATTCCCAAATTTCTTAGGATGGTTTTTAATTCGTTCGGGATATTATCGTCATTAAAGATTTCATTATTAAATAAGCAAAATGAATTTAGTTGGTTCGGAATGATTGCATATTCTGATAACAGGTGGTATAAATTGCTTTCAAATCCAATAGCATATTGAATAAGCTCATTTATAAAAATATCAACATGATACTTTAAGTCCAGTTCGGCTTCTGAATAATGTCCTTTTGCTTCTGGGTAAGTTTCGTTAAAAAGATGTTGGGCAATATTGCTTAAATTCCCAAATGCCGCAGTTTTTGTTAAAATCGCACGAACGGCCCATAACTGGCAAGACTTGTAATCAAAATCTATAATATCTGTAATTTCTGGTAGTACCTCCTTTATTTCACCGGGAAATAACTGTTTTACAAAATTATATAGTGTTTTAAAATTACCATCCTCGCTATTACGATTGCATCCGATAAGTTCAAAGAGTCCCGCCTTTAATGCGGCTTTTTCCGCGTCATCGAGTTTGCCGGCAAAAAATTTTTCGATTTTTTCTTTGATAGCATTTGAAGCACTTTTTACTGTGAGTTTGCTGTCTCTTTCGAATGCGGTTATCTCCTCTCTAATTAGCCGCTCATACCAACTATCCCCAATAATATTTAATACTTCTTTTATTTGCGGTGGAATTTGTTCATCCCGGTTTAATGACCTTTTATCTCTAAAACTGGACTCGTTGGTTTGATCAGGAAAAATCTGCAGCGGATTTTCTTTTCTGTCTAACAGGTCTTTATCTTCATTTTCTGCAAAACGAATTATTTCGTTTAATGCCCGAAATGCATCCTCATCCGACGGGAAATATTTTTTGCTAAATGCTACGAAGCTGGCTTCATCTTGAATAAGCCTTAATAGTTTTTCAAGGCCAAAATCTAAATCTGCGCCCAGCCAGTCTGTTGTATTAGCCTCAACAATATTCTTCCAAATCTCTGCATCATCTTTTTGGGGGATTTTGTCGCCTATTAGGTATTCACAAAGCATCCAGAACTCGTTGAGCTTACTATTGGTAAATACAGGGAATTGGGAATCTTTAGGCTTAATTCTTTTAGTACCACGTGCAGGAACGACGATCTCTGCATCTAATATTTCCTTTCTGATCTCTTTCTGTATTGAATCTTTATACCAAGTCTCATCTACATCAATTGGCAGGTCTGACTTTGCCAAAAAATAAATATTTATCCAATCCTTTGAACTCGCTTCAGAAAGCAATTTTTTCAATAAGGCTACGGATTTCTGAAAGAGTGCCCTGTTTAAACTGATTTTTTTGTCGAACTGTGGTGATCCTGCTAAGTTTAAAAACACATGGCTTCTTGAGTCATTAGGATTAAAAAGGGGGCTGTTAATAATCACAGGAAAAGGGAACGTTTCTGAACCGACCAAAGGAAACGATATAAATTGGCGTGGTGTCGCATCATCAGGGAAAAGAATCTTGTATTTGCATTCGTCAATATGCTCAACGGGAACGGCAATTGTCAATGAATCGTAGCGATCTGAAAGTTTTGCTATTTCAATAATTTTCTTTTCGCTTTCTGATTCTTTTTCAATCCTCACAATGCAAATGTCACCGACATACGTCGGTTTTAGTCTACTGTATTTCGTTGTCCTGCCGTATTCGGTAACCTTTATAGTCTGAATTTTTTCGACGAAGGAGAGTGTAAATGGTATAGCCCTATGGAGGTCGGCAATACCAATCTCAGCGGTTTTTTTTCCATCGTCATCATGCATATAAGTGAATTTCGTGTAGCACCGACTTCCTTCACTATATTCTTTTATACAATTTTCCGAAGGGTCAGATTGTTCAAGGTCTGTAAAGGAGGAAAAAGAATCTTTTACCTTCATTTTCATTTCGTCCGGTGTTTCGGCTGCTCTATCAAGTGAGATGTTGAAATATTTTACAAATCCGCCAGTGGAATAGATACTATCAAGCGAAATTTTTTTACTCAACAAATAGGTCGTCATAAAACCAGTCCCGAACCTGCCAGAAGTATTTAGAAACCGCTTAACATCCGTGGCGTCGAGTTCCTTTTCTGAGAATAATCGGTCAAAAAAAGACTGTTTTTCATCGTCGGTGTAACTTGGTGCCTTAGTGGAACGCTGACTAAGTATCGCCAAAAGATTGTCATGTTCAAAAGGGCTGCCATTATGAGAAAATTCGACGAAATTATCTGTTAGATTTATTTCAATTTCTCCATCGCCAACTATGACATCCTTGGCATTCTGCAACAGTTCCCAAACCCATCTCCTTGCACTATGTGGGTCACCGGATAATTCAATATTGATATTATTGTACAGTTTTTGACCAATACTTTCCAGTCCTTCTTGTGCTAAAAGCTCCTGTGTTCGTTGGTTCTGTGTAGGCATATAATTGATAAGATCATTAAAATTAGTCAAACCATTTGACTGATGGTAACAAATTCGCGATATTAATCAACCAGCTGAATGTCTACTTGAATATTATCTCACCTTTTGCCCCGAATCGTTTCGATTGTATCTTTAAGTTTTTCCTGCAATTCAACAGGATTGCCTACCTCGTACTCAATTCTTCTAATGTGAGCAACGTCAAAAAAGTTATGATCAACTCCTTTTTGAATAAGAAGGATCAATTCTTTTTTCATCGCTTTAGCATATCCTATTTCAAAAAACACGTTTTTGTTACATACACTGACTTCACAAATTACAAACTCAGCCTTTTCTATTTCTCGGTAAATAGTGTCTACAATTACATCGTTATCATTAAAATCGTCAGCTCTGTAAACAGTAATTTCCATTTTGTTTTGTAAATACTCTCGAATTTCTTTCTTATAAAAATCATTCAACCCAGCGTTTCCAAATGGCATAATCATAAAGCAGCGATTTTTATCGACAAAAATTTGATTCGTCATTTGGGATAAGAAAAACTCCAAGTTTTTTTCCTTGTCAATACGAATGTCATTGACTCTGTAAAAAGTTATTCCCTCAAAGGTTAAATAAAAAGGCGTATTTTTTTGTGTATAGTTTATGAGAGGACTTATTATTCTTTGATCGTTTTCATTTAGGATCGCCCAATCCTTTTCAGCCAAGTCATATGCTGAAGGACGCTTGTATAATAAATGTGCTCTAAACGAAGTCGAATCAAAATATTCAATTGGCTCAACCATTAAATAAAATCGAGCCGAATTGTCAAAGAGAGGTTTTTTCTCCCTCAAGCAAGTTCTATATTCAGTTTCGGTTACGAACCTTGCATAGTATTGGTCATTCATCTTAGGCCTTTAAAGATTAATAAAAGTAAAGTTTTTCAAATCATGGATTAATTCATCTTTATTAAAAGAAGCTACAGGGACGAATCTCAAGCTATCTATAGGCAATGCTTGTATTTTTCCGAAATGGTCACTGTTTTCGTTTAAATATAAATTGACGCTAAAACCAGGAATTTACTTTTGCAAAGCAGCCGAAGGAATATTTCTAATTAGTGTTTAGCTTCCCCAAAAAGATTGTTCTTTACCAAAAATCATGGTTATCATTAATATGAAAATGTTTGTTAGTATCCATGAGCAATTGTGATTATAGCAAGTTAAGATAAATCACAAACAGTAAACATCAGGACAAATTTCCGATTTATTTGCCTGGAGATGTGGTTTGTGCTGAAAAGATGATTACAAAGCGGAATGGTAAATTCTTTATCCTGTAAATAAAGTCAAGCTTGGTTTCAAGACAATGCTTGCATTGCAACTATATACTTTCAATTTCCTTCTCTCTACTTTCGTATTTCGTTTTTAGAAAATTATAGTTTATTTGTGTAAAAATAACGTGCATCGCAATCGCTCCTGATGATAATCCATATACAAATAGTCCCTGTAGTTGTTTATGATCAGCTTCTGTTTCTGAGAAATGAAATATTTCGGACGTCAACAAAATAAAGCCTACACCCAGAAACCCTGCAAAGTCAACGTAAATTAACGCTCTGCGAGCTAAATCGTGAAGATTTAACAACCTCATTTCATTCTTATCGGTAGAACTCTTGACGACCCCAATAGTTAATTCAGAAATAACCTTAAAAAGATTTCTATCAATTCTATAAAATATAAAAAAGATACCTAAAGTTATATATTCATTGTATCTGAAAATGGTGCCCCAAGGGTATTCATTTGAAAAATAATAGTGTAAGACAATATTGTTAATAAATAGTGTCACGATAATTATAGAAAGTGTGATGGTAATAATGTAATCTCTCACTAATTTTTTGCTAATGTCCCTCGCTTGAACCCTCTTATCAGGATTGTTGCAATCCACCAATATTAAGGTTTCATTGCAATCCGACATAAACCCGATCGTATTGGAAACGACGATAACATTACTTACGGTTACTAATGTTGTAATAAAATAATAATATTTCATTGAAACGCCATTACTTTCATTATCGATTATATATCCAAAGTACCCAAGAGTAAAAAATGTAGCAGGAACTATTAAAAATAATACCGTTGGAAGAATAGTAAGCCAAAACCTAAAATCACTACGCTTCAAATTGTCTTTTTCAATTAACACATTCTTAATAAAATCACTCAAATATTTTCTAAAAAAGAAAATGATAAATAAAGTAGCTAAAAAGAAAAGAATAAAGAATGGCAATTGAATTTGAAGCAGTGTCATACCATATATTTTACTTGGTTTTTATTCTTTCAAAATAACCTTGGTGGTAGTAGGTTTCGCTAAAAGTATAGCAATTAATCGTATTGCCATTTACAATAGCCGATTTCATGCATAGCACCTCGTCTGTAGTGACACATAAATCTTTTACAGAGATATAATGCTCATAATCTCCAAATGGCTTCGATGCTTTAACAGCGTCTGTTTGAATCGACGAAAGGGCCAAGGCGTTAGCGACTATATTATTTTGTGCAAATTCATGTGCTATACACTTAATTAAAGATTCAACAGAGGCCTTAGCAGCAGTAAATGCTGCCATATACGGGAAGTTAAAGTTGACAGAGTTACAGCTAAATGCAATTATTCTACCGCCGCCTGTTTCCTTCATCAACGGCAACAAATTATGACAAACTCCATAAAGCGTAGCATAGTGACTATCCATGACTCTTTTGGCCTCATCCAAGTTTGTCTCCTGAAATGCAACATGATGCCAAAAATTTCCTACACTATGGATTAAACTGAAAGGGGTGTTAAAAAATGCCTTTGCCTCAACCCTGAGTGTTGCCAGATTATCATTATTTAATAAGTCCAGTCCTGGTATATATTTTATTGACGTTGAATTAAGTTTAGACAGATCACTATTGACACTACGGGATGTCAGTAAAAGTTTTACGTTACCTTTCTCAATAAAATATTTTATCAATCCTTTTCCAATATGAGAATTCGCACCTGTTATTAATATAGATTGCTGTTCAGTCATTTTTATCATTAATTATTTTATTGTTTTTTATCACTGCCCTTTTCAAATACTGGCCTGCACTATCGTACAAATTAATATCTCCTGTTAAAGTAATGTATTTATTCTCTTGATTTTCCTTTTTGGTAAATAGTTCGTTATCAACTGTAATGATAACCTTATATTTAATTAATTGCATAATCGTATATAATCCTGTTTTCGCAACAACCCGATATTCAAAACCACCTTCACTATTAAAATTGATTATGTTTTCGTGAAAGCTCATCATTAAAATATCATTTTCTTGCAACAATCTTATTGATTCAATGGGTTGAATATCTCCGTCACTATACAACCTAATTTGCATTGTATTTACCCTAATTTCTTTCGTTGCATTTAAGGCAGAAATAGTCGGAGGAGCAACAAAGAATTCATTTGCAAAAGATAAATTGACGCTATGGACTACCTCTGAATCTTTATTTTTCACCAAATATGCAACCACATCAGAAATATACTCAACTTCCTTTCGATGATGTGAAACGTAAATAACCAACAAATTAAACTCTTGAATTAACTGAGCTAATGTCTGGAGAAACTGATCTTTAACCTCTTCATCTAACCCGGTCAAAGGCTCGTCTAAAAGCAATATATCAGGTCGAATGCTTAATGCCCTCAATAATGCTATTTTTTGCTTTTGGCCTCCGCTTATTTCATTGATTGATCGAGCGCTTTTTAATACTTCTTCGATTTGCAATACCTTTGCTATCTCATCAAAAGTCTTTTTGTTAAACTTCGTTTTATAGTTAGATATTCGATTAAAGTAGTCAGCATTTTCCTTTGGCGTTAAATGCTCAAATAATACCGGCTCTTGTGGCAAATAAGAGATAACAGCGTTCTTCGGAAAAATTTCGATCTCCCCGGTAAACGTTTTATGAATATCTAAAATAAGTTTTAAAAGTGTTGATTTCCCACTCCCGCTACTCCCCATCATCCCAATAACAAAACCTTTGCCCACGGGTTGAGTGATTTCAAAAGACAGATTCTTGAAAATGACTTTTTCTTTTTTGTAGCCAAATGTTACATCTTTAAATTTCAAAAATTTCATATCAAGACTCATTGATTTTTGCGGCTTTACCTACAATATAGTTCCAAATCAAAATACATCCAACAGACAACGCGACGGCAACTAAAACGAAAGTCGTGGCTTTCGAGTAATCCGCAGCGCGGCCAATGAAAAGCATTTGTAAATTAGCAGCAAATGACGGTATCTTGTCAGACAAAATCATGTTCAGTCCAGCATCATTCCAAATAAAAGAAAAGGCAAACAACAACGTTAGTGCGTACTCAGCTTTAAACCGTTTAAAAAAGCTGTAAAGCCACATATCTTTATTAGAAATGTGATAGGCAAAGAGGTATTCTATCTCGTTTTCTTTTACAATAAAATGCGTTGCAATTACAAAGCTCCCCAGTATGGGGAGCGTAAGAAAGCAATGTCCAATAACCCAAACGATGTAAATAACCGAATTTGAATGGTAACCGATTAAGCCAAACCATTTGAAGCCAGCCAGGACAATGCATAAGGGCGGAATAAGTAGTAGAAGAAAGATCGCAAGAAAATAAAATAGTGATTTTGAGTTGAAGGTATTTAGCCATTTATGAAAGGCCAACCGCGAAGCAATACCGAAAACTATTGATAGAGTAGTCGCAGCAAAAGCGGCGATCATAGTCAGTATCAGGGGGAAAATTATTAGAGAAATATTTTCAGCAAAAAGGTATTTTGATCTTATCAAAGCGGCTATTAAAGGGGAAAAAATTGCAATATTACAAAGAAACAGAATAGTATAGGAAACCTTTTTATTGTCTTTTTTTCTATCGTCATTTGGAATTTCTATCACTTTACTTATATTTATTTTTGACCACAAACGTAACCCTAATAAAGCTAAAATACCGATTATTAAAAAGGCAAGAGCTGTTATAACAAAAACAATTAGTCCCGTTTTAAAAATGGATTGTGTCGCGTAGACCGGATTAATTAACAACGCCGATTGATAGTCACGATATAACCAATGATTAATCAATTCCGTTCCTAATCCTTGTGATGCTCTAAAAATTAATTGGCTCTTAGCGTCCTCGTAGAAAGAAAAAATGAAGCCAATAAAAAGTAAAAGAATAAATAAATTTCTCGTTTGAGGTAAAATGAAATCTCTTATTAATTCAAACCGCGTTAGTTTTGCAGCATTCGCATAATCAAGAAACCTTTTATTTATATTTTGAATGCTTAGCCAAAATAGGTAGGCGAATAGAAAACCATATTGCCAAAATTGAAGAATTATTAAAAAAGCGTTCTGAGTCGTAAAACCACCTTCGACAACCTGATTAAAAAAAGCGGAATTAAATAGTAAAACTTTAAACACAAAAACAACGGCGATGTTTCCCAATGTGATTGGTAAAATAAAATAGCTTAATTGCTTACCAAATCGTGAGGATAAAGATATTTTTGATAATAATAAAGCTAAATAAAATCCACCCAGAACATTGACAACAGCCGAAATTATTGCAAAAGAAAAAGTGCGGATTAATGCATCACTAAATCCATTTGACTTCTCATAAAATAAACTGGAGACGGTTACTCCAGACAAGCCACTCCAAAAAACCGGAAATAAAAACAATCCTGTGATAAGGATTATAAGAATAATAAGAATTTTATTTGAAAATTGAACTTTAGGCACATGTAGGTTATTTAGTATTATTCAAAGCTTTAAAGATATTAATCCTCCCTTTTTCTATATCATTTTTTGCTTTACTGAGTGCTTCTTCTGCTGTTAGCTTATCGTCCCAGAATTGTTGTAAGTAGTTGGTTAAAGTTTGACTTACCAAATCACTTTCTGGCCCAGCTTCAAACATATAAACACCCCTTTGCAATGAAGCATTTAATGCGTTAGCATAAGGAATTTTTTGAACTTCAGGATCATCATAAACAGATTTAAGAGCAGAACACAAGCCCTTTCTCGCTAACGCTACCTGATTAGGTTTTTGTAATAAATCTATAATGTATTTTACTGCTTCTTGCGGATGCTTGGATTGTTTATTTATATAAAAACAACCTCCTGCTAAGCCCGATTTCTCCCCAGGAATAGGAGCAAAGCCAAAACGGTCATCATATTTCTCGTCTCCGTATACGAAATTGTATAAATAGTCACTCCAAACAAATGCCATCGCTATATTGCCATTTTTAACAAGCTTTATTTGCTCATTAACGTCAATAGTTGAATAATTCCCGGCGTTATACGGTTTTAAGCTTTTATAAAATTTCGTCGCGGTTATCGCTGTTGGCGAAGTAATTGTCAAGGGGGTATTTACTGTGCCTTCCCAACCTCTATCTTTATCAAAAACTTTTCCACCCATACCAAATAAAAAGCTACAATATTCATAATACAACCATCCTCCAGCAGCACCTTGAAGACAAACACCATATGTATTTTTTTCAGTACTTGTGAAGAACTCCGCTACTTTTTTATATTGATTCCAATTGGTAGGAACTACCAAATCCTCATTATACTTTTTCCGATAGCTGTTTCTATTTTGAGCATCATTAAACATAGCCTTATTGTAAACCATTATCATAGTGTTAGACGCAAATGGGTAACCAATTTTAATCACGCCTTTTTTCGGATCAGATGGATTTTTATAATAGTAGCCCACTTCCTGCCATGCATTTTGAAATAGGTCATTCTCGAAAGATGTTTGATTTTCAGGAATATTTTCAGTTAAGTCATTGATATTATATACGTAGCCATTTCGGACAAATGAGGAAAGCGAGAAATTATACTCAAGCACTATATCGTACAAACCAGTTTTATTTGCAAAGTCTTGGTTAGCTTTATTAAAGGCATCTTCAAAAGTATTTGGTTTAAATTCTATTTTTATATTATTCTTTTTCTCGTACCCCCCCTTCAAAGCCTGCATAGCCTGAAGATTAGATGAATTTTCCCCTAAAATAGTTAACGTTACTTTTTTAGAAGTAAGATCATTACAACCGACTAATAAAGTCGTTGTTATTATAAAAAGCCACCTGATCGATCCAAAATATTTCATATAATTTTAGGTATATTGTGTTTAATAAATATAAGAAATAGTCTGACAATAAATTATGTTATTATAACGACGGAAACATTTATTGTTGTCTAAATGCTTTTGGTAATGTAATTATCAATTCATTCTACGCAAAATAAATCCTTTAATTGGATAAACTAATAATAAACTCTATTAAGATCGAGATTAGTCCGGTTTGGGTAAAATTTTACAAAAATGATAGGTCGGCGCAGGAAATATTAGATTAAGCGGCCTATTTGTCATTTAGTTATTTTCTTATAACTAAATGAACTAATCCGGGATCATTCATCAACCGCTCCATTTCAGCATTAATGATGTCCTGCACATCCTGCTTTACCTGCAAGTAATTGCGTTGCACAATGGAATTATTGAGCGTTTTTATCACCGGGATATCCTTGTAATTATCCTGCTCCTTTTTGAGAACCTCGTGGTCATTGAGTATCTCACAATGAAAAGTTTTCAAGTCGATCTTATTATCCGGGTCATCCGCTACCATGCCCACAAATTCACCTGAACTTAATGACGAAATTCTTGATGGCGGCACGGCGGCCTCCAGTTGTTTTGACCTGCTGATGGAAGTATCCTGGCTGTTGATGGACAGGCTTTCCCTGTCCTGCATGATCTTGCCAAACCGTTCGCTTAATTGTTTGGAAGTATCGCCCGTAACCTGCCCCGAAATAATATTGCCGGCTATGTTCATGATCACATCCGCCTGCTCCCGACCATAGTCCTTGCGCAACTGGCTGAAGTCCTGTATCCCCAGGCAGGTGGCTACTTTATTGCTTCTCGCGGTCGCTATCAGGTTATCCATGTTATTGAGGTAAATAGTCGGGAACTCATCAAATACCAGGCTGCTTTTCAGCTTGCCCTTCATATTGACCAGTTTGATCAGGCGGTTTACGTATAGGGATAATACAGCACCATAAATCTGGATTTTCTGCGGATTATTACCCATGCACACCAGCTTTGGCTTATCAGGATTGTTGATGTCCAAAGTAAAATCATTGCCGGTCAGCACATAGTAGAGTTGCGGGGAAGACAGCCTTGCCATCGCTATTTTAGCCGATGCGATCTGTCCTTCCAGTTGTTCCATCACATCATTGAGGTAAGCGGTAACAAATGGATTGATGAGTATTTCGATCTCCCTTTCGGTACGCAGCACAGTAAACAGGTCGTCATAATTCGTTTGCATCAGTTCTATGACATGCGGCAAGGTGCAAAACTCACCATCCCGATATTTGCGCAAAAACCAAATGATCGCTGTTATAAAATTAATAGGCGACTCCACAAAGAAATCACCCTGCCGTTTGATCCATTCCCGATTTAAGCCTAATAATATGGTTCGTGCAGATTCCGCGGCATCTGTAATATCGAGCATGGCAGAAGGCTCCAAAGGATTACAGCGGTGGGTACGTGAGAGATCGTCAAAATTGATCACATAAAATTCGGACTCCGCTTTATAGCAGTGTTTATTTTTAAGCCATGTGTTATAGGCAATAACGGAAAGGTCATCGAATTTAAAATCATAAACGAACATGGCAAACCCTTTTCTGATGTGCTGCGTAATCACATGGCGTATCACGAAATAAGACTTACCCGCTCCCGGAGAGCCTAATACCAGCAGGGCCCGGAACGGGTTAATGATATTGATCCAGCTTTTACGGATTTTCCCTTTGAGGTTATATTGTGCGGGCAGGTTGATGGAAAAATCATTTTCAAGTAATCGTTCTTCCTGCGGGAAGGTCTCATTCTGCCGGTTAAAAATATCATTCTTCAAACGATCTTTGATGATACGCGACAATAAACCGCCGCCTGTCATGGCTAATATATAACCTGTTAAAGTAAGCCCGATATAAAGCAGCGCCAGCGTTTCCGGCTGGCCGTTCAGGAGCAGCACAAGGTAGCTGATAAAATAAGTGAGTAACCCTGTTATCACATAGGCAAAAGCGGTCTTAAAGTTTTGCTTTTCATCCTTTCTTCCCTTTGAACCTAAGAGGGAGATAAATAAAATACCTATGGCGATCAGCTTGGATTTTCGAATGCTGCTGAACAGCCCGGTACTGCGAATGTTGGCCAAAAGGCTATCGGAAATATGCGCCGTCAGCCCCCAATCCTTAAAGGCAGCATAGCAATAGTAATAAAAATGCAACCCCAAAATAACCATACTGATCATCCTGGTCATGTCCAGTATCTTTCTCAGCGCTTGTTCGTTTTCCCCTGTTTGCATAGCCAGCCCCTCCTTAAATTTTTTAGTTATTGATTATTGGATAAGCGTTTCCTTTTTTTCTTTTTGTTCTTTTTTAATTCAAATGGTAAGGTGTCCCCGGTAAATTCCGGTTGCAACAATGCATCCGCAACAGATGAGTTAAAATGAATTTGCTCGTCCTGTTGGAGATGTTTAACGCTTAATTTTTCGGATGGCCTTAGATTGTCCTTTGAATGTGCTTGTTCTGCTCCGCAACGTTCCTGTATCGCTTTGGCACTGTATCGCTTACCAAGGTCGCTGCCATTGAAGACAGTTTTGGTTTGGTGATCTACATAGGTTATACCATATATAATCCCGTTCTCATTCTGCCTGATCACCGTATCAATGCCGTCTTTCTTCAGCGCCTGCACTAAATCATTCAGCGTTTTCTTTCCGCTATTTAACAAAGCCCGGTCCACCGCATTTTTTACTCTTGATTTATGTGGCTGCCGCAAAGGCTCGTTGGCGATAAACCGTTCTTCAAGGGATTTAAGGGTCGGCTTATTATAAATATCACTGGCCTTTATCGGTACGCCGACTTTATTTCCTTTTGCGTCCAATATGCTATAAGTCAGCCCATGATTTTTGAAAATCAGTGAATCTGCACTTCCCCGGTCAGCGATAACGTTATACTGTCTTAATACAGAATTTAATTCAGGTAAAGACGTGTATTTGTATTCCTTTAAAATCTTATTCAATACTACCGTGATTGCCCGTTTGGTAGCTGTCTTTCCGTACTGCGCTTTCTGCGCATTGACCGGGGGTAATTCATAACGCTGCCTGTTTTTGCTGTCTTCCGGCCGCAGCAACCCAAACATAATCTCAATTTCCTTACGCGCTTTTTCGGACTGGTTTTTCCCGATGTTGTGCAACTCAATCCGCCTGCCATTCTCTTTAATATTGGTGGTAACGATGTGCATATGAGGATGCCCCGCATCATTATGTCGGTAGAGTAGCCAGGGCTGTTCCCCAAAGCCGATTTTGTCCATATAGACCGTTGCAATTTCCCTGAGCTTGTCGTCCGAAAATTTTTCTGTAGGATCAAAGTTCAGCGAAATATGAACTCCGTTCACCTTAGTTTTATCGTTGAGCGCCGCCAGTTTTTCCAGCCGTTTCAGTTTCTGCGTAAAGGTCAGCTCGCTCGCAATTTTAGGATAGTTTGCCGCTTCAAGACAGACCGCTGCCTGCTCTGCAATCTTCATTTCGTTGTAGTTCATCACCCGGTGAAACCCCTTTGAAAAATGCATCACTGCAACCATTGATCCCCGATTTTTGCGATGAAAATTTCAATGGCTTTGATGCCTTTCATAACGCTCGTCTTGTCCCGTTCATAGGCGATTACCCACTGTTCTGCCCGGTCTGTTTCATTCAGCGTATGAAGCTTTTTTACAGCCTGGTTAAAGTTGTTTCCAACGGCGTTGAGGTCTTTTCTCAGCCGTATCAGCTCTGCCATAAAGTCATCGAGGGACTGGTTTCGGTAATTGCTTACAACGGGCTGACCTAATAAAATTTTTCGCGCGTAGTCGCTTAGTTTCCGGCAGGTCGTCTTTTTAAAAGCCTTATGGATCTTGGTGTGTTCATCCTGACTTAGGCGCAGGTGCAGCCATTCTGTTTTGTTTGTTTCTTCCGCCATCACTTTTCTTTTTCACTCGTTCTCAAACATTATTGTTGGTTAAAGGGACCGCCAGCGACTTCGGAGCGACCGGCGGCCAGATTCGGTTGTGATACAACCGTACATCTGGCCGATTGCTGTAACCACCGCAATCTCCCTTAACCTGTTGTCAGTTCTTCTAAAACTTAGCTTTTCACAGGCTATTTTGACTTTGTTAAGTCTTGCGGTAGCTTATTACAGTAATCCGCATTAAATAGCTTTCACAGTCATTTTCAAAAATCTTTCATTTAACCCGCCAGCATGAAGTATTGCCTCATATGGGTATAGGCAGAATTTTCAGGATTGACTACCCATCCAGATTATTTTTGCTTCCTGAAATAATGTCAGACACATCAGTCAATAAACTTCTATGCTAAACGCTATGTGAATGTAGAAACGATGGCTGACAGGACTATCAGCACTTCAAATTTTGAAGTGCTGCCGATGGTATAAAGTATGGCATTTACCTTAGCCCCAACTAAAAATTTTAATGATTATGCTTACGAACAATGATGCGGCCAAAGTGTATGAAACAATATTGAGCATACCTGGCATGAGTGAAACGGTGAAGATGGATTTTAAGATGTCCCGTAAGAATGTATTGCTGTTACATGCAATAATTGAAAGAGGATTATCGGGAAAAACCGAAGGGCAAACCGGGGGGATTCTGGAGGTGGTCAATAAGGAAATGCAGCAGGAATTTGCAGCGTTTTCCAATGACTGTTTGCAAAAAGCAGGGCTTACTGATTTTTATGAAAAATTGAAATCATTAAGCAGCCAAAAGTCCTAAGCCTGTTGCAGTGAAAACCGTTTCTGATTTTTAATTCGCTGATTATTCACTGCATCTGGCTAATCCATTTTCAAGCCTGCAACCTGTTCCGAAGGAAGTGGTTGCAGGCTTTTTTATAGCTCCGATTATAGTTTTCAGCAATGCCTAAGTTGCCACCGATAACAGCGAAATATTTTAAACGGCATCCGAGAATTTTATCTCCTGTTTTCAGAAAATATTCCTACCTGTTTTCCTATATTGGCCGTTCATGGCGGTCTCACCGCCTTGTGATAAGGTTTAGGTAATGCCCCTGTCCGGCGAGCGGAACAGGGGCATATTTTTGAATCATAAGTTACGCACCGATTGTGTCGGCCACATGTTACTGACGGCTGTAAATACCTGCTTTGGGAGCATAAGCGGAATGCTTCCTGCTATCGGGATGCGGGTCGTAAAAAAAGTAGGCAAGGATGCAGAACAATCCCACGATAAAGAGAACATATACTATGAACAGCAAAAGGTTTTCGCCAAGCCTTGTAAAGACCGATTGCCCATACGACCTGAATTGCTGGACGCCCAATGCATTTCTGCGGTTAAAATTTCTTTTGCCAAGCCCATAGCGGATGAGGAGGGCGATAACTATGAACAGGATACCTAAAAAGAGTGTCATAACTTTTCCTTTATCAATCAATTATCTTTTAAAATGCAAATATTGGTTATTGTTATCGGACATGTTAGTAAGGTAGAGGGGCGCTTTCTTTGGTTCTTTCTTTTCGCCTTAAAAAGAAAGAACCGCCTGCGAAAGGTATTGTTTTTTTATTTATGCAACCTTCAGCGGTTGTGTCCTGAAATCTTCGAGGTTTAAAAAGAAACCCCTGTTAGCGGTCATACCTTTTCTGAACAATTGCCATAGTAGTGAAGCACCTGTGTTAGCCAGTGCGGAATTAATAAACAAATCCTGTTTTTCCAATGCTTCGGCAAGGGAACAACTTGGTTCATTATTGTCTTGCTGCTGTGTCAGCAAGTGTTTAAATTCATCGGTAATCACTGGCAGCCGGGCTACCGTGTGAAACTTTTTTGAGGCGGGCTGCTGTATGCTGCCAATTGTAGATAGTATCACCTGTCCTGTATGGTGGCTGTTGCCGAAGTCCATCCAGTACAACGGCTTATCCCTGTGTTGATCTTGCGGAAACGATTGTAATATGGCAGCTATGTCAAACCTTGCCAGTACCGTGTCCACGCAGCTAACCGTAAGGTTCGCTTTCATATCTGCCAACCCCGGCAACGAATGGTTATAGGATTGTGGCATTGCCTTCCAGTTTGTGCCGAAAAAGCGGTTGATGCGGTTCGTCAGGGCAACGCCTTTATTCAGTCCGAGTTCAGAGGCGGAAAATAATTGTCTGCCGAGATTGGGGGTGCTGATAGCGTCCCCGTCAAACACCCGGACAAAAAAACCGGGGTGGCCTAATGCATGTAAGGCATGGTTCATTCTTGCCAGTGCCGTAAGCACCTGGCTGCCTGTTCCGCCTGCACCGATAAGGTTTACCGATACGGGGTTTGTCGGCTGCAATAAATAGCTGTCCGTAAAATGTACTGATTTTTTTAGCTCTTTCATTTGATTAAATCTTTTATAGTGAACATGGTCTTTACTAAAATGTCTTCGGGAAAAGGCTTGCCGGATACAACCTGCTGCTGCCATAGCTGCACGATATTTTCTTTTACGGGGATGCTGCCCTGTATCATGTGGCTGAAATAGCTGCCAAAGAAATAATTTTCCCACTGGCTCATAAAATCTTCAAGGCAGCAATCGTTTTCAATAGCTACGTCCACCGTCCCCATGCACACCATGCCATCTTCATAGAGGTTAAAGTAAGGCGCATGAAATAGTGCTGTATCGGGTTCGGGTCTATGCTTCCCTTTCACTGCAAAAACTTGCAAGGATTCCTTATCCGCTTTCCAGATCATCGCGGGAATATGCGCCTTGCCGCATGGAATATTCAGGCTCTCCCTGAATAGTAAACCAACCTGTTGCGGAGGCGTATGCCACAGGGCAAAGCCGTGCTGCATGTTCAGGTATAAGACCTTGCCGGGCAGTAACCCCCCGCTTTTCAGGAAGTCTTTTTGCAATGCTTCCGAGGTTTCCAATGCTTTGGCAAGCGCCCTGCATTCTTCCACCGCCAAAGGATGGGCATTGATGGGTTTGCCGCTGCCGTCCATGTCGTAGGCTTCGACATACACTTGACTATTGTCGGTCATGTGCCTGTAAACGACCAATGCTTTTTGGGGCAGGTACAGGTCGCCGAGTAAATTCGTTATATCGTTCATGGCATTTCGTATAAAAGGTAACACAAATGGTCTATGAGCAGGAGAAAGCGCCATTCAAAATAAAAATCATGGGTTTCGCGCTCTTGTCTGTTGTCAAAAAATTGAAGCGAAACAGGGTCTAATGAACGGCTGCATTCCTGCAAGCTGTTGTTGACCGATTCCATCAGGCTTTCGTACATTCCGTCATCATCCGTCCAAAAAAAGGACAGGTAACAGTCGGGATAAATAAGCTCGTTGTCGCATTCATCTTCGGGTATCGGTGGTATCTGTTGTAAAAAGCTCCTGTCCGGGTATTGGCTGAACAAGGCGTGAAAGAGTTTGCATAGGTTTAGTATTTCCTGTTCCCATTCGTATTGCGGTTGGTATGTATCGATGCGGTTTGCAAATTGTTCGCCGTGATAAGGATGCCTTATTTGCCTGAACAATTTTTCGCCGTACCATTTTTGGGCGTAATAATCTGAAACCATCTTCAGCTGTTCATCCGGCTCCCAATCACCCGCATTTTCCAGCACCCATTCAAATATCATTTCGTACTGGCAGCCTAAGAAATTATCCGTGTGGGGAGCTACGCCTCTGCGGTACAACATGCTGAACAGCGACAAAAGCAGCTTTGCGGTGCGCTTATGTTTGCGGTCTTTCAATAGCAGGTGCAAGGGTTTGACGGGTATATAATACAGGTGGTCGCCCGTATCAAATGTCTTTTCGGCGGCTATAGCTGTCCTTCCTTTATCCTGCATGACCTTCAATTCCACAGAGCTATTTATGGTTGTCATACATTTTTTCGCATGTTCAAAAGCAAGGTTCAGATTGCATGGAAATACCACGGCTGAAGGCTGCAATGGCGTGAACTGGTAGAAGGCGGCAAGATGGTCAAGGGACTGAAAAAAGTCACCTTCCACTTTCTGCCTGTTACGGAGTTCCCGGTGCGCCGTACCTGCAATGGGCTTGAAGGCATGGTTTAAAAAACCATGTCGAGCAGGCAAAGCGGAGCGCACAAGGGCTTGTTTTTTCTTACGGCTGCTGCGTCCGGCTGCCTGTTCCAGCCGGTAGTAAGGCTTGCGATATTGTTGTATAAGTAGCATAGTTCTCTGTCTTTAAATTCCATGTTCACTACTCTTGCCCTGCGGTTTTTTTTGGATTGTTTCATTGTTTTATCCTTTTGTGCCGATGGTCGAAACAAATTCATATTGCAGTTCATCGTCTTTAAATTCGGGGCTGCCCACCCTTGCCGTAATGAGCAAGGGGTAGGTTTGCGCATAGAAATTCAGCACCGCTTCGGGGCTGAGTTTCGGGTCGGGGTCTGACAGTTTGATGTATTGTTTATTGCCTTCCCCGTCAAAAAGGAAAACCCTCGGCAATTCGTTTGCTATTAACATAGTCGTTGTTTTAAATTTTATTACATCAGGGTTAACTGCCCGTTTTTGTTGCGTAGTTCTTCCAGCCTTTTATTTATTTCTTCCGCCTGTTCGGGGAACTGGTCTGTCTTTGGTAATGTGGCTATGGCTAACTGGTACTGCTTTTTTTCATCTAGGTCATCCACTTTCTTCATGGTTTCTGCAAACTTCTTTTTGCGCTCGTCCTTTTCCTTCCGCTCTTTGGTTTCCTTATCCTTTTCCATTGCGGACTGTGCTTTGGCTTCATCAAGTTGTTTGAGGTAATGCTCCATGTTGGCAAAAAGGACGGCCGTCTGCTGAACAGGTTCTTTGATGCTGTCAAAAAAACCTGCGTCAATTTCCTGTGCCGTTCCTTTTAGTATCATGGGCGGTATCATTTTACGCGCTTCGTCCCCGATTTTATCATCTACAAGTAGTATGGATACTATCAGCCTTTCACCGTCCTGTTGTATGGTCATTTTCCAGTTGCCCTGAACTTGCAGGGCTATAAGCTGTTCAAAAAAATTCGTTGTCATATCCTTGTCTTAAGCGTTAATAGTTTTTAAAATTTATTTTTCAAACCGGATTGTAGCTGCAATAGCTTGTTATGTATATCTGTCCAGTATGCTTTCCTTTCATTATCGGATACCACCTGTTCAGGGCTCGCGTCAGCATGGCCAAAACCTTTGAACATTTCCGCTACTTCAATCGCATGTCCCAAATCTGTGATAGTCATATCCAGCCCGTACAGGTCTGTTATTTTGATGTCTTTTGCTTTCATAACGGTTTGTTTAAGGGTTAAATAACAGGTCAACGGCTTGGGTGAATTTGGCGTTGGTATGCTGCCTTACTGTGGTATAGATGACAAGGCAATGCACCATGTAGACAGCATTGTAGCCGTCAAACAACTGGTCGGCAAACAGGCTGCTGCTTTTTTCCAGTCCTTTGCCGTACTTCTTAATCGTCCGCTCGGCCTGCTGCGTCAGCGTCAGCCAAAAGTCAAACCCAAAAAGCTGGTTTTCGCCCCAACTGCTGCGCTGCCGATCCTGTTCCTCGTTTATGGTAAGGCTCATGCCGGATACAAATTGCAGCAAGTCCGGTATCTCTGCCGGGAACAGGCCGTGCAGTAGCTTTGCCTTGTCCACATTATTTAAAGATTCCAATGGTTTCATTTTCATACGAATTAGTATAGTTTTAAAATGGGGGCGGCCTTCATCCGCCCCTTAAAGTTTAGTTCAACTGCAATGCTTCACTGCCGTGCTTAGCAAAGCTGGTACACAAATCAAATGCAGCTTGTGTGCGTAATAAGACTGTACCAAACAGTACAGATTTTACTTTGGCTTCATCGTCCTTGTATTCCTTCACGTTTTGGAAATAACCTGTTATCGCATTGTAAGCGCCGAACAAAGTGCCTTTGGTGGTTTCAGTCTGCTGGCTCGGACTGTTCATAGCATAGATGAACGCGTTCTCGCAGATGTTCTTGAATACAGTGGATGTTTCTTCGCCGTTTTTCAGGCTTTTTAAGACTTCCTTTCCGGGACACATAGCCTGCTGTATGAGTAGCATTACTTCCTTATCGGTGATGCGTACTTTAGACCAATGGTTGAATATGCCGTCCAGTTCATTAGCCAGTTTATTGGATATGCCCATGACCTTATGTGCTTCCTTCAGCCTGTCCTCTGCGCTTGCGGTGTGCCGTATCTTAATCGTATTGGAACTATTGCGGAGCGCAGCGTTCAGCGTATTTTGGCAGACTATTCTTATGGGCGTAAATGCAGCGGTGATGCTGCCCGAACCATCGTGGGAAGTGGTCAGGAACAGGTATTTTTCAATCAGGTCGTCATTGCCTACCCTGATATAGCCGGGTAGTTTAGCGGTGATAAAAATTTTCTCCCCGTTCCCTAAAGCCCCTGCGGTCTCGTATTGCATCCCGTCCCCGCCAACGATTGCGTCAAAGAAACTGAACGCGTCCACATTCTGAACGATGTTGTAATCGCTGCCTAATTTGTCGCCGAGTATTGCGCCCGTATCGGGGCGGTAAGTAAAGAAAGAATTGTCTGAAACGATTTCCGTTCCGTCTGTCAGGCGGTGTACGTTGGGCATCTTCACTACGTTAAAGTCAAGCCCTGCAAGCTGCAATGCTTCCTTACTGGTTGGATAACCTTCTACGATTTGCCCTAATCCGTGCCATGCCTTTTCTTTTACGCTGAAAAAGCTGTGCTGTCCTGTCTGCTCATTGAAATTGATATTGTGTGCCATAGCTGTAATTATTTATTGATTGAAAAATGAATTGATTAGAATGGCAGGTCGTCGTCGCCCTGTCCCTTATTGTTTTTGCCCTTGTTGTTCTTTTCCGCCTTCGGCGCATCGGCATTTTCGCCTGTCTTTTTTTCCGCATAGGATAACACGTCAATGCGTTTGGCAAAAAAATCAAGGGAGGCAGCCAGTCCGCCCGCATTGGTTTCATAAGGGCGTGCGCTCACCCGCCCGTTAAGCTGCACTATTGCGCCTTTACGCAATACCTGGGCTACCGTAGTATTGAACCAGTAGGAGCAATTAAAAAAGGTGGACACCTGTACCGGCTCGTCCTGCCCCTTCGGCTTGTAGGTTTCATTGTCGGCGATGCTGAAGCTTACCACTTCTTTGCCGCTGTCGAGTGTTTTTACGACTGCATCTGCTGTCAGTCGTCCCGTAATCTGTTGCATAAATTAATTTTTAAGTGAAAAAATCTGTTTCGTTACTCTTTTCCCTTTTCGCCCGTCTCCCCCGAAAAAGCTGTTTTTCAAAAGAAAAAACGGAAAAAAAGAAAGCATAGAAGGGGCGCCCGGCAAAGAGCCAAAAGGAAACGGAATAAGTCCCGCAGGGTGAAAAAGCGAGGGACGAGGTTTTTCATTATGCCGTAGTCTTTTGGCAACCTGGCATTAGTTAAGGAATATGGGCGCCAACTTCGCTGGCCTTTTTATCCGTTTTCTTGAAAAACCCTTTGATGATACGGTGGCTGTCAAAAATTACAGCAAGCCCTAACCAGTAATACTTAAAGGAGGATGAAGAAATCCCGTAAGGGATAGCAATGAAAAGCCCGGAGTGTAACGAGGACTTGCAATGGATAGCCCGGCCCGACGTAGGAGGGATACGGCCAGAAGATAAAATTTGAATAAAAAAAACAGTACATGCCGGACTTTACAGGCACAGTCTGCGCAGGCAACAAATAAAAAAAGGGCAGGAGAAAAACCGGGCTTGCTTAAAAAAATTATGACGAAAAAAATGTTCAGGAAGCTTTCTGTTGGCGTTTGTACATTTCAATGATCTCATCTTTTTCCTTTAACAGTTTGTCATATAATTCTACGATTTTTTCTACGGAATTAAACTCATAATGAAATACGTGGCCTTTATTGCCATCCTGCTGGTACACATTTTCAACGTGCCCGTTGCTGTCAATAGACTTTATCAACTCTACCGGGAAATCAAGCACCTTAGCAATCAGGTTCAGCATTTCATCATCAATCTGCTCTTTGTTTTCAATTTTAGAATAGTCCTGCTGGCGCATATTTAATTTTGAAGCCAGCTCTTTCTGCGTGAGTCTTTTAAAACCGCGAAGGCGTGCAATATTATTTCCGAGGTGGGCCATCTTGACACTATTTTATAAATCGTCTATTGTTATATTATTTAGCGTAAAATACGCCGATTCCGGCGTAAAATACAACAGTTTTCGCGTAAAATACAGTTGCGAAAATGATACTTCTACAACCTTAATTTCTAATTTCGCATCTGTACTCCTTATACCTTTTATACTATGCGAAAGCTGTTTAAAAGAAAAAAACACGATCCTCCATCAATCATTCCACCCTTTCCGGGTTTTGATATTCCCGTAGAACAAATATCAGCCTTTGCTATTGTCGGAAGCATGGGACTTTTCATTATTTCATTAAGAAAGACAGACGTTATCAGGCGTTATAAACCAAAGGATGTTAAAGCATTCAGACAGTGGCTGTTAGATAACAGGATAAGAGAAATAAAAGAATAATCTAATAGCGATACCCACAGAAATATGGGGACTTTTAGAAAAACGCTTGTCGAAAAAGACATAAGATTCAAGTCGAAAAAGACATAAGGATCACCGTTAAACAGACATTGACTGGGTGTTTTTATGAAAGTAGGTTTGCGTAAAGATATTGGCTTTGTCTAAACAGACATATACCGAATGTCGAAAAAGACAAACTCACCCCGTGAAAAACACCCTCTCGCACCCCGTGAAAAATACCCTTGCGCAGTCAGTAGGTTGTGCATAGGTTTATGAAGCATAAAAAAAGAATTCCAATAATTACGCATATACAAAAAAGTTTTGTTAAGCGCAATGTCTGTTTCGACATAGAAAAGACCGCTAAACAGACATTGACTGCCAACTTGAGAGTACATAGGTTTATGAAAGAATAATAAGAGGATAATAATTCGTTGACAAGGAAATTCTATTAAAGAAGTTGCTTTGTCCTCCTGACTGGAACAGAAATCATCTGCCTGATTGAATTTTGCCACTGAAATTATACCCGCCCGGATTTTGATTTTTAACGCATAAATACATAAGTAAAATGAAACCATCCCTCGTTTCGAGATGCTTATTGAGTATCTGCATTTTGATTTTTTACGCTGCAAGGTTGAATGCAGCAACGATAACTACAACAGCACCAGATTCCGTTTGTACAGACACATTGATGCCCTATACCGGAAGCTCTGTCCACACCGGTTTTTTAACCTATGATTGGTCAACGACCCCGAAAAGTTCAGGGTATATTTATATGAATGGAAGTTCCAGCATACAAGTGATGTGGTTCTCTGCCGGAACGGATACTTTAAAATTAAAGGTAGACAGTGCAGGCATTGCCGTTGATTCGGCTATCTATATAGTACATGTTTTTACACCACCGAGCCCATTCATCACAACTACCACAAAAGTTGCATGCCAGACTTTTGATTCGTCAAGAACGCACGACATACTTCCTTATCCACCTTATATATTGAGTGATACAGACGGGTGCATAAAAATGTGCGGAGGTAGCACCATACAATTTTCTGCGGGTGGAACTAATCCGTCAACGGATAAATATAAATGGCGAGTGGTATCAGGTGTGATCCTCGGCTCCGATTCGGGTGCTTCCGTAATTGTGAGGTGGCTGGATACCATTGCTGCGGGAAGAATAAGCCTGACCGTTACAAACAAGATCGGCTGTACAGGCGGCTACACTGTATGTATAGATATTGTGCAAAAGCCCACTGCATTATTTGCCATTGACACAAGCACTCAATACCACCGAACATATGAGGTTTGTAAACAGACACCCGTTTTATTTAAAGACCTGTCTATACCGGATACCTTTACTGACATAGCTGACAGGCATTGGGATTTTGGCGACGGTATAACATCCAACCAAAAAAGTCCGACCCATTCTTTTAACACATCCGGTACCTACCAGGTATTTTTAACAGTAACAAACCGATGCGGCTGCCAGGATACAATAAGTACCACCATTACAGTGGATAATACCGTAGGCCCGACGATATCCTGTGCCGCGATAAAATGCATAGGTGATACGGCAACTTATACCACGAGCAGTTGCACAGGTGCGAGTTATAATTGGAACATAAGCACAGGGGGGACAATAATAGCAGGAGGCACTACATCGGATGCATTTGTTACACTACGTTGGGACAGCGTAAATGCGGATGGTTATGGAACAGTGAGTTTGTATGTGACCGGGTGCAGTACACTTTGCCCGGGAGTTACTATACTGAAAATACCTGTCGTTCAGAGCAGACCAACTATAAAAGGGCCAACTAATAAAGTACTGTGTGCCGGAACAACGTACAATTTTTCTTTACCTCTGTGGCCGGGCACAAGATATGACTGGGGCGTAATCGGTTCACCAGGAAGCACACTCATCAAAAGCGGCAAACATAGCAATGCTGTTAGTATGATATTTGAAACAGGCACATACAGAATACACGTGTGGTGGCAAAATGGCCTAACCGGTTGCGGAGGAGACACAAATTTTACTGTTGTGGTGAACGATCATGCAGTGATAAATGGAGAAGAAATTCTCTGTAGAGGCGAATCATATACGTATAACCTCGTGCCACCAACCCTACTTGACGTGAACTGGCAATTAGGATTACCTGATGGCACAATGCTTGCATTAACCGGTTCGGATCATTTTACCACCTCGTATGCAGAAAAAGGTCTGTACGTTTTAACAGCCAATAGTAATAGCATGTGCACACCGGCAGCTTTGTATATCAGTGTAACTGACACTTCTACGGTAACGGCTACGACAATAACGGGTGACACCTCGATTTGCCCGGGCATGCCCTACGTTTACCATGCATATCCGCCGGCGCCGCCAGGATTTAAATATTATTGGGGACCACGCAGCATTCTCACACCGGATAGCTTAGGTGATTCCGTCACTGCTATGTGGTCAACACTGACCACCAGGGCATTTATAACTGTGGAACTGATTCCTGACATGGGATTTACAACATGTTGGCGGGGACCGTTTACGGGGTTATATGTGAGCCCGAAACGAACTCAGCCTAAAATTGCCGGGAACTTTATACCCTGTGGAAATACCCGAGAAACTTATGTAGACAGTGTGGATGCTGATGCAACTAACTGGCTTATTATAGCGGATACTTTGGGCAGTAGCGGAACGGGTTACAAAGAGGATACTGTTAGCGTTATGTGGCACAATGTCGCGGCAATTCAAAGCGGGCATATCATTGTAAACACGAACGTATGCGGGGTGGCAGGTACGGATACGGAGGTAGTACATGTATATCCATCACCAAAGCTGTTCATCTTTGATCCCGGAACACTGTGCAATAACAGCGCTACTACGTTTAGGGCGCAAAGTGGTGCGGATACATTATTCTGGAGTTTTGGAGACGGTGGTACAGGTATTTCTGTGCAGCCTGACACATCTATAGTGCATATCTATTCGGCGAAAGCAACGGGATCGGCAGTGCCATACATAGTAACGGTGACAGCAAGCCCGAGTAGCGGTACAACCTGTGCGCCAGTAGGACCATCGACGAGAACAGTCAGTGTAAATACGGGGCCGGTTGTTCATATTTTCACATCTAATCCGATTTTATGGTGCGCAAAACCGGTTAAGGATACTTTATATTCAACTGTGACGCACTCAAGCGGACATATACGATATGACTGGTATAACGGCGCAACGAAGATTAGAAGCGGAGGCAGTGATACATTGCGCACGGCAGCTACAGGAACCTACACACTTAAGGTTACAGACAGCTCAACAGGTTGCGTAGTTAGTTCAGAGTCTATTTTCATAAGTATAACGAATTGCAGTTGTGCGGGAACAGTAAGTTTCAGTTCAAGATTTAAATGCGACACTTTGGAAATAACGGCTACCCGGAGCCCTCATGGAAATAGCCCATCCTGGACATGCGCGGGAGCGAGCCTGATAACGAACCCAACTGATACCAGTACACAAATTGCATTTACCAACGCGGGCTATTATTTAATAGACTATTATGATTCATTTCCGAGTTTGGGATGCCATAGGGAATTTTATTTTTATGACAGTGTGCCAATGACCGCAGATTTTTACTGGACGTGGACTTGCCCGGGCAGTGCAGCTAACGATACTATAAATATATATGATAACACATCGCTGCTGAATACCTGGAGCGAAACCGGCCTGCTCCGTGAAGTATTTAATGGTAGCACATTGGTCGGCAGCAGCACATCAAGTTCGTCTACCCCTTACCGAATAGCACTTAGCGCGGGCACTTATACCATAGCAGAGCGCGTGATCTCCTCGCCCGGTGGCAGCTTGTATGATACTTGTGTGGTAACCAAAACAATAGTAGTGCCTGCTAAAACAACCGTGAGTATACAGGAAACTTATGGCAATGGCTGCGATCAACTGCCGGTATTCTTTAAACCTGTAACAAGTGGCGCCGGTATCAGAAGCTATTTATGGAAATTTGGTGATTCCGCGAGCAGTATTTTGAGCAATCCGCAAAGAACTTATAGCTATAAATCCCTCATAGCTGGTGGTTCACCAAATCACGATAGTTTTCTTGTAAATCTATCAGTTATTGATTCATTAGGGTGCATTGCAACAAACAGTATCACGGATAGTATTTATCCCAATTTATTTCTATCTGGCGGAGGGTATATTCAAAGACCACCGTACTCTTTTGGCTCCGGTCATATTTATGGCTGCCCTTCTGAACCGGTAACACTTTACTTTCATAATTTATCAACTGCTACACCTACGCGTTATGAATGGAGCAGCGGCGGGCAAAGAGATACGATAAGTGTAACGCAGGAAGGTATTTACGGCGTTACAGCTTACGATGCGCACCATTGCTGGCTGCAGGTTACACCCACATACCCTATTATCATGCCGGTGCCTGCTGATAAAGGCATATTGGGCGGATCGCAGTTTTGCGCCGGGCAGCCTGTGGTTCTGGATGTAAAGCCGAGCCCGGAATTTTATTACAGTTATGAATGGTTCAGGGGTAGTACGCTGGTGTCTACCAACCATGTGTTGAACGATCCAGGTTTGGCTACGGGCACGTACGTTTACAAGGTGGTTATCATCAATAGTGTCGGGGGTATTGAAACCTGTTATGACACATCGAGAAACGATACGATTGTAGTTAATAATATGCCTGCAAAGCCCCTTATACTAAATGCCATTGTTGATTGCGCGCATGATAAATACACACTGGTATCTGATTCTGTAACGGGCCTAAGCTATAACTGGAGTAATGGCGAGACAGGCCGTGTGGATACCGTGTTTGACGGTGGTGCTTACCGCGTGTGGAATACAGATGCCAATGGCTGCAGCAATTATGCAGATACTTTATTGCCGTATTTCCCGGATGCTTATATGGCATGGGTGCCAACGGGCTGCTACACACTCTGCAACCAATCAACCCCCGACAGCGTGTACGGGCCACCGGATTATTTTGCTAGCTGGAAATGGCTGAAAGATGGAACGAGTTATACAACAGGCATCAACAGCGTGCCTCGGCCACTGGCGCTTGTATCAGGTACGGGGGACCATAATTACCAAATGGCCCTGGGCAATAGTTTTTGCACAGACACCTCGAACCCGGTAATGTCCCTGCATTATATGTCTTGTACCTGCAACCCGCTCGTATCAAGGGCCACCCAAAAACCAGCCTGCGATACATCGGCAGACGGTTATATCCTTACCTTGTACACCGATACCTTGCTGGTGCCCATGAACACAGCCGCAACGGTGAGCTTTAATTCGGGACCAAGCAAGCCATTTAATATCACACTGCATGCCGCGCATAAGCTGGATACTTTCCGGATCCATTTCACTACTTTATTGCCACCTAATAACGTGACTATTGTTGCCGTAAAATATTATAACGGCAGCAGCTGGTGCGAGGATACGATGTCGTTCCATATTGATAGCTGTACTAGCTGGCCCGCAGAGCGGTTGACAGGAGGTGCCTTAACCCAAACGGTTCCGAATGAAAGGAAGGCAGCGACGGGGATGATAGTATATCCTAACCCCTCAAAAAATATACTGTATGTGAACTATGTATATGATGATGTTTGTAATTGCGAAAGAAGAATAGAGATGATAAATGTGACGGGCAATTTGGTAAAAGCGGTACGTGTGAACGATGTGACGGGAACCTGGAGTTTTGATACGGACGGGTTGCCTGCCGGCAGTTATATTATAAAGATGAGTGAAAACGGCAGGATATTACATGCGGCGCATGTTAGCGTGGTGCACTAAACCTCTGTCTAACCCCTCTCTCATATACAGAGAGGGGTTTTTTGACCAAAATTTGTTTTAACTTTAATAGATGAAAGGGGTACTATTACTTATCACTTATATCTTATTGCTTAACCCTGCTTTTGCCCAAAGCTACAAATGGGTAACAGGCGGAGGCAGCACCGTAAGTATGGGCGCAAGTCAAGAGGAAGAGCAGGTGCAGTTTATGTGCACCGACAGCAATAAGAATATTTATATGCTCTCACCTTTAGGCAACCTGAATATAACAGCAGATACTTTCCATCGAAGTAGTGTACCGGGCGGCAAGCAGCATATATTTTTAGCCAGCTATAACTGCAGTGGCAAGCTAAGATGGGCAAAGACTATTGGGGCTGCCGTCAGCACTTTGCCTTATGGGGTGGTATATGATGGAGGTGCTAATATTTATATCGCCGCAGATCTGTTTGCAGGCGGAGCACATATAGGAGAAGATACGTTTGTTAGCTCAGGGTACTATAATGCTGCCCTGATAAAATATGATACCGGCGGACATTTTAAATGGGTGCGGTTTGTGGGGCAGGATGATTATAATACTTCTGTTTATAGTGGCGGGCCCTCAGCAATCGCAATAGATGGCAACGGATATATACACCGCTACAGTTTTATGAAAAGCGGCTTTATGTTGTCAAGCTCTATTAGCAGTATTGGAGGCACATGTGATCTGAAGTACGATGCAGCAGGCAATTTAATTAGTGCAACAAAAATGTCATCCGACAGTACTATAACCATACAAAGAGTAACAATAAATAACCATACTAACACAGCATTTGCGATAATGTCTACAAGCACCTTAACATACATTGGCGCTTATAGTGCAAATGACCTGCAATTATGGACAGACACTTTTAAATTGGGCGGCGAGGTGAGAGATATTTTATGTGGTTATTATAATAATCTTTTTTTAGTAGGAACGGGAACTCCATTTGTATTGGGTAATGATACTTTTAACAATAGTTACGGAAATACTCATGAAGGCTCCTTTATATTCAAAATGGATACTTCCGATCATGTTAAATGGAGTTTTAATGTGGATGGAAATTTATTCGGAGCATTAGGTTATATTACTCTGGTAGGCAATGATAAAATTGCATGTAGCGGAGTGCTGTTAGGAACGGCAAAACATGGCAACGATAGCATTACGAGTTCTGCCGGAGAAGGGTTTAATCCTTTTTTTGTTGTAATTGATACCGCTCGTAATTTGTTGAAAATGGACCAATTGCATGGAACTGGCTCCGATTACGATGGAGGATCTGCGATTACAAGTGATAAGGATGGTAATATATACATTGGCGGAGAAGTAGAAAACAGTATGACCGCTACCGGATTGGGTTTAGGTTATGCCAATAGTGGTGGCCATAGCGATTATTTTATCGCGAAGTATGGTTATAACTGCAATTGCAATATAACAGATGAGCCGACCGCGAAGTTTACATATAGCGGTAACAACTTTACCTATACAGGCAGCATACCAGCAGACAGTGTGCGCTGGTATTTTGGCGATGGTACCACGGCAACAGGAACAAGCGTAACGCATAAATATGATACAAACGGCGCGTACCAAGTTTGCGTTACTTCTTATTACTGCGATAGCAGCACTTACTGTGAGAATGTGTATGGTACTAACGATGTGCCTAACGTGTACGCATTTAAAGACGTGAACGTATACCCTAACCCTATAGGCGGGCAGTTTTATATTTCAGGCGCGGAAATGGGTATTACCGTAAGATTGTTTAATGTGATTGGACAAATGGTCTACCAAGGTACGATCACGAGCAAGATACAAATAGTTAATACAGATGATCTGCGGTTGGGAACGTATGTTTTGCAGTTAATAGATAAAGAAGGGAGAAAAGAAAGTATGACCCTGGTTAAACAATAACCCACTACAGATATTATATGAATTCCGTTGTCTTGTCATTCCGTTTAGCAATACTAACGTTCAATCCACTCTTTAAAATGCTTCACTCTTTTTTGGCTGACAATAACTGATTGTTTTGTTTGGGGGGTTACAAATAATTTCAGTTTGCCCATTTCCAAAGGTTCGAAATGCTGGCAGGCGGTAAAGTTTACAATCATTTGCCTGTTAACCCGAAAAAATTGCTTACAAGGTAATTGTTGTTGTATTTCGTCTAAAGTCTGCGGAATTACAAAATCGCCCTGGTCATTAGTTCTGACAAAATTGTACTCGCCATCATGGTAAAAATAACAGATGTTGTCAACAAGGACTGGAATGTTCTTGCTGCCTTCCTGTACAACAATGACTTGTTTATTTCTTTTCCCGTCTTCTGTATGCTGCGTCGCCGGGATTAGGATCAATTTGCTCTCTGAAAATTTCCATTGTTTGTAAAAGTAAAAAGCAAGGTAGTAGATGTTTAACAATAACAGCATTATTACAACTACCGGAAAATCAAATCGCATATAGTAGGTATCCAAGATATTATAACCCAATATTTTAAAATAAACGGCTGCTAAAAGAAATGCTAAAACAGACGGTAGGACCAGTCCAAATGTCATCTGCAAGCCTATCCGCTTCACGGCCTCGTCCAGCCAGTCAAATTGCTTATCCAGCTTTATGGTAACTACATATACTTCGCTGACCAACAGAAATGCAATAATAAAGCTGAGCAATAAGTCACGATAATAATACCATGACACGAGCAGAACAAAAAGACTTTCTGTTGCACCAAAAGTTACAATTATGTGAGCGGCAATTAATGAAATGATGATCCTGAAATAAAGGTCATTGTATCTGACAGGTTGTTTGGCTGAACTCATAAAAAGTATAAAAAAATAAAAACTATTTTGGCGTTGGTTTTGTTTTACTCTTTATTTAAAACCGATAAACGCTAAAGTAGATTGCCCAAAAACCTGAATTATGACGCAACAACCCTTCACACCAGCCGGTGTACAAGCAATGCAGACCGAATTAAACCAACTTTCCCCAGCCGATTTACAAACCCAGGTAAATCTTATTGAAAGCGACCTTAGAAGCTGGGTAAGCAACAACTTTATCCTGGATTCCAATCAGCAAGCTTATCTTCAGCAGATGGATGCCCGTTTTTTAAGTTTTGCTGGAAACCTTACAGGGTTTGCTGTAGCAAACAATTTGACAGTTTCACTTACCATACAGCCTAATAACCCCCCAAAGACTTTAAAACTGGTGCACGTAATTAACAATATAGATTGCACCAATTCACCAAACGGATTTAGCGCGACCGGAAGTGTATCTTATGTAGTTGAATTCCAGTAAGGATAGTAGAGGTATACAATTTCTTATTTCTTCCTGTGACCATAAGTCTATAGTGCACTTTTTTTAGTTTGTTCTGCACTCAGAAATAACTTTTCGCTAATTTTATATTTTCTTAAATATAATTTAACCTGTTTAGTTGCTTTATAGATTCTTTGGCATGGTCAAAAGAGGAACATATCCTGCTGATTTCTCTCCGATAAATATTGGCGACCGGAATAATTTTAACAGCATTTTCCATCAATACTATAAAGCCCTCTGCTATTTCGCTGAAAGAATAACGGAAAGCCACAATGACGCAGAGGATATCGTGGAAGAGCTTTTTGTTAAATTATGGAATAAGCAACAACATTTTGAATCTGAACAGCATCTTAAGGCATTCCTTTACCGCTCTACCAAAAATGCCTGTCTTGATTTTCTTAAACTATCGGAACGGGCCAATAATCGCCATACGTTGTTTTTTATGGATAATGATCAATGGGAAGAAAGTTATCTTAACGAGATTATCCGGGCAGAAGTGATGCGGGAAATATACAGGGCTATCGAGAACCTTCCGAAGCAATGCAGTAAGATCATCACCATGAGTTATGTGGATGGTAAAACGAATCAGGAAATTGCCCAGGAATTAAACCTATCTGTGCAAACAATCAAGAATCAAAAAGGGCGTGGTTTAGCTATACTCAAAGGCCTGCTGCCTCTCGACAAATACCAGCTATTGCTGCTTGTTCCTTACTTGCATCTTCTCAGTCACATTAATAAAAACTAAGACGGGGCCGTCCCTTATAGTACTTTGGCGCTTCCCCGTCGTATTGGTTGCAATTAATCACTACGATGCCGGATTTCCCGTACCCCGAACGAAACAATAGCTGTGATACGCTCATATTCGATGACCGGTTTCAGCAACTTTGGCAAATGGTCGGCGATACGCCGATGATCAAACTCTGCTATCGCTACAACAGCCGCACGAGTTTCATTTTGGTCAAATGCGAACAGTACAACCTCACCGGCAGTATCAAGGACCGCATCGCTTTGTATATACTACAACAAGCTTACCGGAATGGCGAAATATTTCCAGGATATACCATCATAGAAGCCACCAGCGGCAACACAGGAATATCTTTTGCGGCTATTGGCAAGGCATTAGGTCATCCGGTGAAAATCATCATGCCCGATTGGTTAAGCAGCGAACAGCGGGAAATTATCAAAAGCATGGGAGCTGAAGTTATATTGGTGACCAAAGTAGATGGTGGGTTTTCCGGTAGTATTCAGTTGGCCGAATTTATGCGCACAAAGGAAAAATGTTTTCTTCCACGCCAGTTTGAAAATTCCCTTAACGCAGAAGCCCATGAACGGACGACTGCGCCTGAAATATGGAACCAGTTGCTTCAGTACAAAATGCGTCCGGACGCTTTTATAGCGGGTGTAGGTACGGGTGGTACGGTCATGGGCGTTGCGAAATACTTTCAGCGGCAAAATAAAAACATCCAGGTCTTTCCAATAGAGCCTGCTGAAAGCCCGATTTTAAGTTCGGGCTGCAAAAAATACAATCACCGTATCCAGGGTATTTCAGATGAATTCATCCCACCGATAGTCAGACTGGAACAATTAGGAAGAGTGATCCAGGCACATGATGGGGACGCTATACTTATGGCACAGAAACTGGCCCGGCAGTTGGGCCTCGCTGTCGGCATATCTTCAGGCGCAAATATCATAGGCGCAATTAAAATTAAAGAAGAATTGGGACAAGATGCCTGTGTGGTTAGCTTGTTTCCGGATTGCAGCAAAAAGTATTTAAGCACCGATTTATTCAGGAATGAATCTGAACGGACAGAGTACATTACACCCAATATCGATTTCATAGGTTATCAGCCATTGGAAAAGTGCTTCTCAAAAATCGTCCATAGGTAACCGCGTTCAGTAAAAGCACTCACGATGAAACAGCGCGAGGCAGTTTATAATAAGTAGTTAATTAGTTAAAGGCAGTTCCGATAAAAGGGCTGCCTTATTTTTTTCCTTTTGGTACTTTATTGAAGCCATGTCGTAATATATTTTAAATCGCCGCTCATATGGATAATAAAGAATTGAATGCCCTTGAAATTGCTGCTTTAATCACCAGGCAGTTTAACGGGGAAATTGATCCAAAGGATGAAGAAAGATTGGAACGTTGGAAAGCGGAAAACGAGAGAAACCGAAAGTTGTACAATGAACTTCGGGACGAAAATGTAAGAGAGCAAGCGGTCAGCCATATGGGACAATTTGACACAGAAGCTGCCTTTGAAAGAGTGAACAGACGTATTGGACACAACATCATTCCTTTGCTAAGGCGAAAAACCGTGTTGATCAGGATTGCCGCAGCCGCTATCGTATTAATTGTTATTTCTGTGGGGCTGTATGTTTATCAGCAGCACCGTCGTCCTCAAAATGTCGTTATTGCAAAAAATGATGTGGCACCAGGCAGCAATAAGGCTGTTCTTACTTTAGGCAATGGCCACGAGATCAATGTCAGCGATATAGCTAACGGAACCATCGTCCGGCAATCTGGTGTAAGTGTCCGCAAAACGAATAACGGACAGTTGGTTTACAGCACATCCACAAACCTTCCAGCATCAGCCATTGAGTATAATACCATTAGCATACCAAACGGCGGAAAATACGAGGTTATACTTCCCGATGGAACCAAAGTGTGGTTAAACTCAGCGTCATCGCTGCATTACCCTACCCGTTTTGAAGGCAGCCAGCGCCAGGTAACCCTAACCGGCGAAGGCTATTTTGAGGTAGCCCATAATAACAATATGCCGTTTATTGTCAACTGTGCCAATCAATCAGTGCAGGTTTTGGGTACGCATTTCAACATACACAGTTATTCGGATGAAGCCGTCGTTACCACTTTGCTGGAGGGATCGGTCAAAGTGAAAACTTCGATGAATGAGACAGAACGGGAGTTTACTTTAAAGCCAGGGCAGCAACTTACACATCTTAACGGTCAGCTTAACATCAGCCCGGCGGATTTAGCCCAAAGCGTAGCATGGAAAGACGGGCAATTTATTTTTCATAATACAGACCTCGTAGCCATTATGCGCGAGGTGCAAAGATGGTATAATGTCAAGGTTGACCTGAAAGGGCTGCCAGATGAAAAATATAATGGCGTTATCAGCCGTAATGTGCAGCTATCAAAACTTTTGCAAATGCTGGAGGTTACGAGCAGTCTGAAATTTAAGATCAGCGAAAGGAGGATTATGCTTCAGAAATAATTATCCCAAAAAGCATAAAGCTAAAAAGCCGGAAGTGCGCTAACACTACCGGCAATATCAGGGCTTTTGCAAACTGCTACTTCGAATCAACAGAATTTAAAACCCTAATTAATCAAAAGTATGAATTTTTTATTTCATGCCGGTCATGCCATACCGATAAAATGGATCAGCATAAGCCCCGGCAACACTTTTATCAAGGCCATGAAACTTACGGTCATTTTATTAACCATATGCTGCATACAAGTTTCGGCGACGACAAAGGCCCAGCAGATCACTTTGTCGGTAAAAAACGCTCCGCTGGAAAAGGTCATTGAGCAGATTCACCAGCAAACAGGCTATTCATTTTTGTACAGTGTTTCTTATTTGGACAAATCACTCCCTATAACGGTGAATCTTGTAAATGCTCCTATCGACGAAGCCCTTAGCGTCATATTTAATGGGCAGCCTTTTTCATACGAGGTGAAGGAAAAGACTATTATCATTACCCCGAAAAAACAGCCGGTTAATCCTCAGCCTGCCAATCTCCACATAAACGGCAGTGTTGTGGATGAAAACAAGCAACCGCTATCAGGCGCAACGGTAAAGGTAAAAGGAACAATGATAGCAACGGTCACAGATGCAAATGGACTGTTTACGTTAACTAACGTTCCCGAAAATGCAACGTTAGTTATAAGCTTTATCGGTTATGAAAATAAAGAGATAAGAGCTGCGGAACACTTGCTTGTTACTTTGGCACGAGGCAATTCAAAATTAGATGCGGTACAGATTATAGGATATGGCACGACTACTCAGAGATTAAGTACCGGTGATGTTTCCTCAGTCAAAGCAGATATTATCGCAGAACAGCCGGTTACAAATTCCTTACAAGCTTTGGAAGGCCGTGTTCCAGGATTACTAGTTACGCAAAGCAGCGGTTTACCCGGAGCATCTGTCGCAGTACAGATACGCGGACAAAACTCCATTAATGCAAGTAATAATCCGCTGTATATCATAGATGGTGTTCCGTTTACTTCGACGGCTTTAGAGCGTACAGCCGGGGTAAATGTAGTTAATACAAGCCTTACGGGCCTGAATAATTCTTATAGCAGCCCATTGAATACAATCAATCCCAATGATATCGAAAGTATTGAGATATTGAAGGATGCAGACGCTACCGCTATATACGGCAGTCGTGCAGCGAACGGTGTAATTCTGATTACGACAAAGAAAGGGAAGAAAGGAAAAGCTGTGCTGAATGTAGACGTCCGTAATGGAATGGGAGAAGTTACCCGTATGCCGCAACTGCTTAATACTGCACAATACCTTCAACTTATGAGGGATGCAAATGCCAATAGCGGAGTTGTCCCAACCGCAGCAACCGCACCTGAACTGTTTTCATTTAGCCCGAATCAGGATTTTAACTGGCAGAAATGGTATATCGGCGGCACGGCCAAAACAACGGACGCAGGCCTGACATTAAGCGGAGGTAATGAACAAATCACATTCTTATTAAGCGGGAACTATCATAACGAAACAACTGTTCTTCCAGGTAATACTCACTATATAAGAGGAGGTGTGCATGGGAATATTTCCTATAATTCTTTGAACAAAAAACTCAATGTCACCACCAGCTTTTTTTACAATGGAGATGACAACCGCTTGAGCGGCGCTGCCAGTGAACAGCCGTTATTTTCACAAATTGTGAGAGAAGCGCCGAATTATCCAATATATGATGCATTGGGTAATTATAATTGGGTGCCGGGATACAACAACTGGGTGGCGCAATCCACCGCCTATGCCCAGAGCTGGACAGATAACCTGAATGCGGACGCGAATCTGACTTACCAGTTATTTCCCGGAATAAAATTAAAAGCCAATCTCGGGATTAACAAAATTCAGGTAAATCAGCATAACGCAGACCCCCTAACTTCACTAAGCCCTACACAACAAGCGGCAACCGGCGGAGAGGTGACATTCGCTAACAATGCGATGAGCACGATCATATTTGAACCCCAGATTACTTATACCAAAACAATTCTAAAAGGCACGTTGGACGTGCTGGCAGGGGGAACGTTGCAGGATAATGAGACGAAAGGCCAGACAGTATATCTTCAGGGCTATACAAGCGACCTTTTATTAAACAGTATGAATTTTGGTACAGTAAGCAGCCAAAGTTCCAACGACATTCAATACAAGTATCTGTCAATGTTTGGGCGGGTTACCTATAATTGGGATAACAGGTACATTATAAACGGAACTCTAAGACGCGATGGTTCAACCCGGTTTGGACAAGGCAGGCAATTCGGCACATTCGGCAGTGTCGGCGGGGCCTGGCTATTTTCTAATGAACAGTTCTCTAAAGACCATTTTTCATGGTTAAGCTATGGGAAACTGAGAGGAAGTTATGGAACTACCGGTAACGACGGCATAGGCGATTACCAGTACCTGAGTTTATACGGGAACACCGTTAACAATTATGGCAGCACTGTATCGGTTGCGCCCACCCAAATTGGTAATCCCGACTATCAATGGGAAGTAAATAAAAAACTGGAGATGGCTATTGAACTCGGCTTTTTAAAAGATCGTATTTTATTTACCGGGACATGGTACCGGAACCGTTCAGGCAACCAACTCGTAGGCTATACATTACCATCCATCACGGGTTTTACCAGTTATACCGCCAATCTACCGGCATTGGTTCAAAATAAGGGATGGGAATTTGAAATGAACACACGCAATATTCAGAGTAACAATTTCAAGTGGAGCACAGATTTTAATTTGACTTTCCCTCAAAATAAGTTGCTCAGTTTTCCCGGATTAGCTACTTCCTCTTATGCTAATAATTACGTTATCGGGCAATCTTTAAGCGTTATTCTCGCAACTCATTATACCGGAACCGACCCTGCGACGGGTAATGGAAAATTTGAAGATGTCAATGGCGACGGTGCTATAATCTATAGTTCCGCTTATAATAACCAGGGGGGAGATATGATCGTCGCCGGGAAAGCGACACCGGACTGGTATGGGGGTATCAGGAATACGTTCACTTATAAGGGATGGCAACTCGATGTTTTCTTTCAGTATGTAAGGCAACAGGGATACAATCTTTACCATGCCGTAAATTTCTTCGGAACCAGTTTTGATAATCCGGGAACGAATGTCTGGGTGCAGAATTTAAATTACTGGAAAAGCCCGGGGGATGTGGGCGTTATGCCGAAACCTTTGTCCCAAATAACGCTCAACCAGATCAGTTACCTGTTTTCCGATGCAGGGGTCGGCGACGCATCTTTTCTGCGGTTAAAAACTCTATCGCTGTCATATAGCTTGCCACCGGCCATTTTATCGCGGCTGAAAATAAATAGCTTAAAGATATTTTTGCAAGGCCAAAACCTGTTGACAATCACTAAGTACATAGGCTACGACCCTGAAAATGCTGAGCTTCCCACGTTAGCGATTCCTCCGTTGAAGCAGTTGACTCTTGGTATTCAATGTTCACTTTAATTCAATTTTTATGAAAACACATCATTTATATAAAATATTCCTTACAACCTTAATAACGCTGGCTTCAGCAATTACGGGGTGTAAAAAGTTTGTCACCGTAAATGAGCTGAGTGATAATTTACTTGCCTCGCAGGTATTTAACAACGAATCTACAGCCAATAGCGCCATTGCGGGTATTTATGAAACGATGCAATTAAATACCCAGCAATCAAGTGACATTACAATTTTAACTGGCCTTAGCGGCGATGAACTAAAGACTTATGACGGTGCTTTTAATATTAACTACTCTAACGATGCCATCTTATCTAACGATGGCGCATTGCCCTGGAGCGAATTGTATAACGTCATATATCAGTGTAATGCAGCTATTGAAGGACTTAATCAAAGCATCCTGCCAGCACCGGTAAAGAATCAGCTTTTGGGCGAAGCGACATTTTTGCGTGCCTACAATTATTTTTACCTGGTCAACCTGTTCGGTGATGTACCGCTGATTACGAGCACAAATGTAAACGTTACGGCTCGTGCAGCGAGGACTCCTGTTGCTAACGTTTATCAAAGCATTATACAAGATTTGCTTAGGGCGCAAGACCTTCTTGGGACAACGAATAACTATGCTAATGGTGAAAAGACGAGGGCCACCAAATGGGTTGCTACAGCCCTGTTATCCAGGGTTTATCTTTACCAGAAAGATTGGGTAAATGCGAGTAAATATTCCGGGGACATCATTGCCAGTAATACTTTTACCCTTGATCCAAACTTGAGTGATGTTTTTAATAAAAACAGCAGCGAAAGTATTTTACAGCTGGAAAATAATCCGACCCTTGTTATTGCTGAGGCACAGGATTTTATCTATCAGACCTCGCCAATCATTGTTTGTACGGATTCACTGATCAATTCATTTGAGAATGGCGATCAGCGAAAAACACAATGGATTCAAAGCATGGTTTATTCGGGAGCAACTGTATATTATCCATTCAAGTATACCAGCATAAATCCTAATCCACCACAGTATTATACTTTATTTCGTTTGGCTGAACAATATCTCATTCGCGCCGAAGCTTATGCACAACAAAATATGTTACCCGCTGCCATTGCAGATTTGAACTTGATCCGTCAGCGCGCGGGTTTGAACCCTTTAGCTTCATCCTTGAGCCAGGCCGGTTGTCTGGCTGCTATACAACATGAAAGGAGGGTTGAATTATTTGCGGAAGTCGGTCATCGTTGGTTTGACTTGAAGAGAACCGGGACTATTGATACCGTAATGAACACTGAAAAACCGGGGATATGGAAACCTAACGCTGCATTGTGGCCAATACCGCTTGCGGACATACATGCAGACGTGAACCTGACCCAAAATCCGGGGTATTAATAAACTGTAATCCTATACTTTAAATTGAAAGCAATGAAACCCTTTTATAAAATGATAATGCCTGTTTTGTTTATTTTGAATTGCATGTATACCGCAACAGCACAAACCGGGCCAATTTTGCAGCCAATGCACGAATTGAGTATTGGCGATCAGTGTCCCGATTTTGAATTTAATAATATCATTAACTGGACTAAACCCGCTGCCCGGCTTTCCGATTTTAAAGGCAAATTGGTCATACTTGATTTCTGGGCAACCTGGTGTGGTCCCTGTGTACATGACTGGCCCAAAATGGATTCGCTGCAACGGCTATTTGCAGGGAAAATAGTGATTTTGCCGGTAACCATTCAAAAAGAGAACATTGCATCCGACTTTTTCAGGACGAGTCAATTTGCGAAAAACACAATCCTGCCGAGTGTTACGGAGAACACAGTTTTAAACCAATATTTTCCACATAGCTTTATACCGCACGAAGTGTGGATCAATGGAAATGGCCAGGTAATCGCAATCACTCATGACGATGATGTAAACGCGGCCAATATTGAGCTTTCTTTAAGCAAAGGGAATTTAAAAGTTGACACCAAGAAAGACCATTTGAATTTGTTTAGCAAGAGTAATATCCATAAGTCTCTTTTGAATGGTGGTTTCGGTGATGATTATGTTTTTGATCTGAAAGATTTGAAATACAATTCAGCGCTAATTGATTATGTACCAGGCTCTGGTGGCCTGGCAAATGGCACGTTCGATACCGTCGGAGATTTACTCAAATTCAGGGCGATCAACTGTCCTATACAGATATTATATAAACAAGCCTTTATGATCAGGCCAAATGTTATAAAATCCGCTAATCCTGATTTTTATCTTGGGCAATCCGCAAGAACAATTCTGGAAGTCCGGGATTCCTCATTGTTTATGTGGCCGGGGAAAAAGCGTGAACCCGTCAGTGAGATGCTAAGAAAAGGAAGAGCGTTTTGTTATGAATTCTTCTTTCCAAAAAGCGATGCCGCATCTGCAAACGGATTCATGGTCGATGATTTAAACCGCTATTTTGGCCACATGTTTGGTATCAAAGGCGTACTGGAAAAACGAAGAGTTAAATGCTGGGCATTGGTCCGTACCGATGGTACCGGGTCTTTAGAGAGTCAGGGAGGAGATCCCGAGATTTATTTTTCAAAGAACCGGGACACGATGAAAATGCAGAATATGCCCTTAAAAGAAATGATGTATGACTTCGTCAGTTATTATATGTACCCGGTGACTCTGCCTGTAATAGATGAGACCGCTTATTCAGGGAATGTAGATATAGAAATAGATGCTAAGCTTGCCGATCCGATAGCTGTAAGTAAAGAATTGGAAAAATATGGGCTTGCCTTTAAGCTTGTCGAGCGTGATTTGGATATGATCGTGATAAAGCAAACCGGTGAAATAAAAAAGAGTGATTGAATCTAAATATCACTTCGCAAGGTCGAACAACAAAGTAAAAGAGGAAGGCTGCCACAAAGAGCAGCCTTCCTGAAACATTATTCGTAGACACCGAAAATCTCAGTATTACCTATCCAGCAACACTCCGGGCTTGAGCCGACGCAAAGTGAAGACTGACGGTCTAATGTTCCACCTTTTACGCTGGAGCAGTCATTGCTTTGATTGTTTTTTGATCCGGTTGCATGTGTGGCAACTGTAGTACCGGCGGCGAGCAGAAAAGCTACTGCTGCAAATGTTAATTTTAAACGTTTCATTTTTAGTTATATTAAAAGGTTAACAATGAAAAAAGGGATGCCCATGTTTTGATTTTAAAACAATGCTGCATGAGGTTAAATTATTCCGCTGCAAAATAGTTATAGCAAGCAAGCGGCTTCTTTGCTTGCTATATGTCCTACCGGGCGACGTATTGCCAGTTTACCTATGCGCCTAACCGGCGAGTTTGCAATTGTCGATCCTTAAAGACGAAGTCGCTATTATTTATTAATCTTCATACGGACCAGTTTATTTCTAAAAAGCGCGTACAGATACTTGTCAGTAACCATAAAACTTTCCAGTTTTTCCCGACTTTGATAAGGCAGGTATATGCTGCCTATGTACTTGCCTGATGTTAAGCTGTACCGGTCGATAGGTATGTTATTGTCAAATTCCTGTTCATTATCACCCTTGAGGTACGACCGCACATATAATACAGCATCATAAACGGATGTTGGCCCATTTATCATTCGGGGCGGTTTCTTATGAGTGACACTTTTTATGCCTTGTTTGGAAATACTTAGGCTGACACCTGCTCTTGTCACTGTATCGATTGTATGATAGCGGTTCAAAAGGGCCAAATTCGTATCAAAAACGGAAATGCGATTGCTATAGTAGTTGACAAAGACGAGTTGCTGTAGTTTTGCATCATAGAGGAGTGTTCCATCATTTATGAAACCAGCATCTCCCAACCGTTCACTTACATTTTTTTCAATAGCAGCGTTCCCTTCCAAGGGATCTATTTTATAAAATAACGCATCTAAAGTTGCTGTATCTACACAACGAACAACAATTTTGCGGTCACTTAACCAAACAGGTTTACTATCCGGTCCAGGTGTCTGCAGAGCGATTGCACTTGATCCCCCTGTCTGAAAATTACCTTTGACAAGCCTTCGGCCATTTACGTCTAATATAAAAACATTCGGAAAATGGACTATAGTAAAGAAAGGGTGCCGCAAAGCAGGTACGACCGATACCGCCAACCGGAGGGTGTCCATTCTTTTGAAATCTTTGGTAAAATAAACCACTCCGGCTTTTTCCGATTGCAGATAGACCGTTTCGTTGGTAACGTTGCAAATAGTGGAAGCATCGCCAGGCAATGGAATCTCTTTGTCAATTTGCAGCGCGTTCGTCGTAATGTTCCGGTTAAAGCCATTTTTATATTTATTGGGCTTATCAATGGCGGCATTTAATGAAAACAATAATAGAAAAGCAGCCAGAACTAAACCGCAGATGATGTATAATGGCCTTCTCATAATTTCATTTTTAAAGGATGTGTTTGTCAGGTTGCAGGGTTCATTTGCTTGTCAATCACTGGTTTACTTTCAACCATTAATAATATGCCCGCTAAACTTAACAGTGTAAAAACTATATTAAAAGCCAAATGCGTATTCCAACTCATTTTTGAAAGAATACCACCGCAACTGCAAGGGATAAAATAACTGTAATGCAACATCGCATAGATATACCCGGTAAACAGCAGCATTAAAAAGAAAGAAGCGTACATGGCATATGATCTCGTTCGCTTAGTTGTCAATAGTATTGCTATTACTATTTCGCCTGTTGGCAAAAAAATGGCAATGAACGGTGCAATATTTTGAATGAAGGGAGAACGTCCTAACTGAAACCGGAATTTCTCATAATCCATCAGTTTACTCATGCCAGCATATACCCATAAAATGATAAAGAGGATGGCAATTATTTCCATTATCGCCTTTTTTGTTTTCATACCTGATATTTTATGTCAGTTAATATTGCGGATAAAATCTGAAGCAAAAATACTTTGGCTGAAAACCCAAAGAGTGCTACTTTGCGCCAATTATGTGCTACTTTATGCCAAATGTGTGCTACTTCGTGCCAAATCTCCGTTGGCCGGAATATTTCTTAGAAAGTATGCCGGAGGATTGCCGAAAAATTTGGTAAAAGCGTGGGTAAATGCAGAGCGATGGTTATAACCAACAGTCAGCCCGATTTGGCTTATTGACATAGAGTGAGCTGTTAGCAATTCCATAGCTTTGAGCATTCGGCTTTTATGTATATAATGCGATACATGCTCACCATAACAAGTGCAAAAGTGTCGTTGTAATGTACGGGTACTAATAGTAAATTTTTTTGACAGGATTTTAACATCGATGTGGGTATGAATATTTAGTTCAATAAATTTTTTTACCTCGTCTAATCGGGCAAGGTCGTTTTCATACAATACTATCTTATTAGCAGTTTCCATGAACATCCTCAGTCATTGCAAACTAAACAGGCGTACGGTTAAGAGATAAAGCAACTGTACACCCTTTACCGTAATCCGAATATATCTCCAGCGATCCATTTAGCAGCTTTGCACGTTTACGCATATTGGCTATGCCCATTAGCGCTTTTTCGTCAGCTATTGGAACGTCAAAGCCCATCCCGTCATCGCGGATCACCATTTTGAAAGTTTCTTCGCCATAAATAAGCTGAATTTTAAGATTTTGGGCTTTGGCATGCTGGAGCGTATTGTGAATAGCTTCCTGCGCGATCCTATAAGCGAGTAACTGTGTCTCATCTGTAATGGATTTGTCACTACCGATAACCTCCATATAACATTTTAACTGCCTGGCAGCATTGATTCGGTCGGTATCAAATTCCAGCATACGGTAAAGGCCCTGCCCTTTGATAAAGTCAGAGTTCAGCGAATGCGCCACATACCTGGTATCGTTAATGATGCGGTCGGTCAAATCAACGACATATTTTATCAGATCAAGCTGTTCTTCATTGGCACTCAATTCCTCTATATTGAAAAGATTCATCCGGATCAAATGAGCGACCTGGCCGATATTATCGTGTATTTCCTGGGATATCTCATCCAACACCAATTCCCGCTCCTGAAATCCCATTTTTAATTCCTTCTTCTCCAATTCAAAAAGCAATCGCTGTTTTTCAAGCTCGTATTGCTGTTTCTGATTTTTATGCTTTATGACAAATAACACGAGGAAAAAAGCAAACACGCCAAATAGCAAGGTACAGGCGAATACGATTTGCAGTAGTTCCTGGTCATACATGGTGATTCATTTTGGGGTACAGAAAAAATATCGTTGCGATAGCTATATTCGTAAGAACACCAATCAGAAAGAGTATCAGTATTATCTCGGGAGCCACAACCTTCAATCTTACTGAATAGAAATTTATCACGGAGAAAAACAAATAACTTAAGCTCCAGAAGAATATAAGAATAACCGGCAGCCAGAAATGGACTTCATTTTTAATTTGCCTTGAGTCATCCGGTTTTAAAAAGGCAGCTAACGAAATTATACTCATAGTAATGATGACCAGGGACTGATAGAATAGGAATAAATAGGTGATCCGGTATATGGATTGTATGAAAAAATTATTTACGACACCAACAATTACACCGATCAAGCCAATGATAAGGCCAATATTCCTTTTACGAAAACTTTCAATGGTATAATTAAAATACACAGAAATCAGGAATAATTCGATTATACTGGATAAATTATAAACTACAAGGTTATTATGGTACCGGAATGCCATATAGTATGCCAGCGATTCTACTGTAAGGCTCAGCACACACAGATAAAAGAATATCCTTGCACCCGGGTCCATAATGCGGTATCGGAAAAGGCCAATGATCACTGGCAAAAATGCAGTGAATATGAGAATGGTACTTTTTAAATAGTAAGCGTTCATTGCCGGCTATTATTTATGTTGCAATGTATTAGTTGGCAAAAGCGGGCTTGACGCGTTGCCCGGCGGACAGATCGGCGGGCATGGCTGTGTGTAATCCAGTACCATGTTGCCCGGATAAAGCACATAATTGCCGCTGCCGTCATAAGCAGCGATTATGATCGTCAGGGCTTTGCTGTTATAACCATCACGGCTGCCGGAATTCGTGGAGTTTGCGTAAGCAACTGTGTGAGCGAACATCAGTTTAATATGTGTAATGGCGCTGCTCTCAGGCATACTGTCGATATATTTACGTAGCTGGCGGACGTCAACGATCAATGACTGTATGTCTGTATCGTTGTGCAAATAATTAATGCTGCTGAGATAGCTGGTAAGCATTATATTGGCTGTATCAACAGGAATAAAACGGGAAAACGAGTCAGTGTTCAACAGGTTTTGTCCTTGTTCACTCTGTGGACGATCTGTTCCTGAATGACAGGCAACAAGGAAAACACCAGTAGTTATTACGGCTAAAACAATAAATGCGTGCTTCATGATTTTTAGAATTTTATTTTTAGTTTAATCGGTTGATGTGACTCGGCAATGATCCCTGATTGCAGGGCAAATAATACCAATCCCGTGCGGCTATTGATACTCAGGCGATCAAATAGTCTTTCCCTGCAACCGTCTAATGTTCGTCTGGAGATTCCCATTTGTTTCGCCATTTGATCATATGTTAGTTCTGTACAGCATAATTTCAGAAATTCCATTTCCCTGTCAGGAATATTTATTGTCTTTAAGTTTACGCTCTGAAATACCTTGAAAACCTGTTCATTGGCTAAGTCCGAATAATAATAGCCTGTCTCGTAAATCGAATGAATAGCCTCTCTGAACTCCACAGGCGAGCAGTTCTTCAATAAATAGCCCCTGACACCGTTATTGATCATCCTTGCAATGTTATATTCGGAGCAATAGGCGGAAAGTATCAATACCCTGATCTGGGGATATTTATTTTTCAACTCCCACGCAAGGGCAAATCCATCCATCCGGGGCATATTCAGGTCAACAATGGCTATGTCCGGAATTACGGTCATGGTAGTCAGTTGTTGCAACATATGCGAACCATCAGTAGCTTCCATGATAACATCTATAGTTTTATCGACAGCCAATTGCTTTATTAGCCCCTCACGCATGATGGTATGATCATCCACGACCGCGACTTTGACTAAATCGTTTTTCATGTCATAAAAGTAATGCGGGTGGGTGCTAAAATCTCAGGGTTTAAAAGCCCCTCCGTTTTAGGGGCTTCCAAACCCCGAAAAAAATCCACAAAACCGTCTTACCTTTAGTACCCTTTTTAATCCCCCGGACAGGGTTGTCTGAAAAAAGGATGTGATCTGGAGGCCAGTGTAAATACTTCAACCTCTAAAATCAATACTTCAACGGCGTTTTCACGTATTCCGGCAATACTCACGTCTATACGATAAAGCCTTTTCCCCCATATGTGCGTTTATAGATTGGTTAAGTAACAGGACTAAATCAACAGAAGAACTATGATACAATTTACATCGTCCCTGTACGCTAAAATGAATCAGGAGCTTGAGCGGCTTGCAATGACGTCAGATAATATATTGCAACGTGCTGAACGATCTTATTTCGTTGTAGAGCAAACGCTTGAAGAATTAAAGGAATTCATAATCGCTTATACTTTTAAGGACAAGGGCGAAGAGATAAAGTTCTTTAAAGAAATAAAGCCGATGTTTTTGTGTGAACTGATCTATTATATGGAAGTATTCCAGGTGGAGGCGTGGAAACCACCCGTAGGCAGAGCAGATGAGATTGCCCATTATGGATTGGGTGCGAGACGGGTTGATTTTTATTTAAAGCGATATAATGAGTTGTATACCTACTATCGTAAGGGAAGCTGCGAAAATGACGAACGTTACTTTTTAATAAAAGAGACTGCGCCCGGCCTTATAACGCCTATCAGCTTTTCGGATATGGACCCCAGGTTCTCGACTGTTTATAGTTTTCATTTCGCAAAAATGCAGGCATACGAGCAATTCAGCAACTATCTGCAACAATGTGTTTACCGCCTCGAACATCCCGGCATGGAGCAGGCGAAGGATGAAAGCAAAAAATCGCGCAATATCTGGACCGATTCAAAAGCAGACCTGATCGAACTGGCTTATGGTATCTATGCCCGGGGATCGGTCAATCATGGCAAGGCAGATATAAAGGAAATCATTACTGCACTTGAACTCATATTTAATGTAAATCTCGGTAATTTCTATCGCACGTTCCAGAATTTGCGTATCCGCAAAAAGAATAGAACACCTTATTGGGATGCGGCAAAAATTGACCTGATCAAAACAATGGATAATACCGATCTAAGCCACCAGTAAGAAATATTTTTCTCCTGATCGGCCCAAAGGCGGTTTTTTTTATGTCAAATAAAATTAAGGTCTTCCGCCTGCAGTGTCACTTTAATTCAAAGAATCCATTTATGGTAACGAGGTTTTTCGCTGAAAAGACGAAACTCAAACCAAATCCAGCGCATTTTAAGGGACTACTTAAAAATATCCTTCAACTTTTAAGAAAAAAACTTGGAAAATAAATTTTAAGGACGTCCTCCGGCGGTGTTAAAAACGCGTTTTCACTCGTCACATCTTTGTATCGTTAACGCCGGGAAATAAAAACGGCACTATTTAATATCCATTAAAAAACTGAAAGAATGTTAAGCAGAGTATCGTGGAGCGAGTATGCCGGTGTGGTGATAATACTGCTCGTAATTTATTATGCCTTTGTCGGCATCAAGTATTACCGCAACGAAATCATGACCCTGTTATCAGGCAAGTTACCTAAGAAAAATGGCACCTCCAAAAAAGAGGCTGATCAAAAGGGCGATGAATTTTCCGATACATCAACATTTGATGAACTCGAAATGACAGTAAATGATATTAGGTACGCAATCCTGGATAAGGCAGGCAAACAGACAGACAAAGCTGAACTGAGCTTTCAGTTAAAGCAGCGGCTGGCTAACTATACCGGGTTACGGAAGCCTGCCTACCGGGTTGCAATCAATAACTACATCATTACCCATGCAAAAGAAATATGTGGTGTTGTGTACAACGCAGATGAGTTAAATGCTATTTGGGATTCATTACCCCGCTAAATATTACCGGCGCCGGAGGTTGATGTCTGAGAATGGTAATAGTGAAGAGTGACGCCGGTATCCTTTCCGGGCTTTCCCCCAACGGGGAAAGCTACCGGGAGGAAAATGAAAACAGAAGTTAAAATGAAAAAGTTGGCCCCATCTGTCCCACGCGACAGGCGAGTAACGGAACAAAAAAGGGATCATGATGGTGGCCAATCTTTTGACTATTCGCTGTAACGAAATGATAATTAATAAGGCATAAAAAAGTGCAGTATGAAAATATGTAAAAGGAAACTAAGAGGATTGTGTGCGGCAGGAATCCTGCTCCTATTAAGTACAGCAACAAAGGCACAGGATGGCAATGCCGGCATCAATGCAGCGACGACCCAGGTAAAGAGCTATTTCGCCGCAGGCACCAGCCTGATGTATGCTATCGGGGCAATTGTCGGATTAATCGGCGCTGTAAAAGTGTATAACAAGTGGAATCACGGAGAACCGGATACCGGCAAAGTAGCCGCCGCATGGTTTGGTAGTTGCGTGTTCTTGGTAATCGTAGCAACTGTGCTCAAAAGCTTTTTCGGGGTATAAGTTTATGAAACCGTTATCCATAAAAACTACACGGACAAAGCTAATATGTTTTGCTTATCAGCTGCGGAATGCCTGCTTCTTTATGACCAAATGCATAGCTGTCATAATCATTGTTTGTATAACTATACTGGCTGCCGCTACCAGTTACTTATTGTGCGCACCGCTTCTATTATACAACTATTTTAAAACTAATCAGGAAAACAAAAGCATATTTTATGGAAACAATAGTCAATAAAAAAATACTGCCAATATTCCGCATGGGCGAAACTGATTTTTATGTGGATAGCGCGGCAGGCCAGTTCCGGGAAGTCGGCAATGAAGAAAATGTGATTTCCATGGATGAGATCAGGCAAATGACGGAAGCTTCAACAGAACTGGCATTTGATTGTCATACCAGAAATATCTATGAGAGCATTCTTGATCCGGACAATATACCCGCTCATGTGATTATGGTAATTGTTCCTCCGCTACAAAAACTTGATCCTTTAGGGTATACAAAAAAACAAGAACCGGCAAATAATTATATCAGGCAGCCCATAGGCGACCAACCCGGCATGAAAAAACCGTTAAAACACAACCGGCACAGACTGTAAAATTGTAAAGATGACGCAGGCAATACTTACCGAAAAGCTGCTGGACTACCTGGTACAAAATAACCCGGATATTTTGCTTGGCTTGCAAAAAGACTTATCCGTTACCAAATACCTTGAAGATAGAGTGTCGCTGGTAGTGCCATTGGCTGAACAGTTAGCGGCCGAAGGCAAGCCGCCTTATATTATTGAAGAAGTGTGCATGAACGAATTAACCGCAGACTTGCGCCCGTCGAAGTTCAATTACATCCGGGAAGTGCTTGAAACAGAGTTTTTGCAGACCTGCAACCGCTTCCAAAAATTAGGGGTGCTGACTTATGAAATACATAACCTGATAGAGGCTTGCGCAGGGGTTTTTGAACATTTCGGCTTTACAAAAGAAAATGAAAATGACCGCAGCTTGCGGTATGTGGTCATCGGAACGATCAGCGAATACCTCGAAAATAATTAGCGCATACAAACGAAAAGTGAACAGGGAAAAAGTGTGGTATGGCTTACAACCAGATTAAAAAATTACAGGATAATATAGCGGCTATCCGCATTGCGCTGGAATGGGAAAAAGGAAAACCACTCCTGGAGGGCGATGCGGACGTCCTAATGAAATACGCCGGTTTCGGCGGATTAAAAGCTGTGCTTTTTCCTGCCGGAGATTTGGAAGAATGGATCAGGCAGGGCGCGTCTGCGTCAGACCAGCGGCTGCATCCCGATATAATGGAACTGCACCGGCTATTGCAACAGTATTTAACGGATACTGAATATAAGGATGCGGTTCAATCCCTGAAGAACAGTGTACTAACCGCATTTTATACACCCGAATTTGTTCCCAGGACAATTTATCAAACGCTGAAGGAAAATAATATTCATCCGCATCGTATCTACGAACCAAGTTCCGGTGCGGGGATATTTATCACGGAAGCTATACACGCATTTCCATCTATGGAGCGCATTGCGGCCGTAGAGAAAGATATCCTTTCCGGAAAAATACTTAATGCACTTTGCAGTTCCATGCCTGTGCCGGTCAATGTGCACATCACCGGGTTGGAACAGGCCCCCGTCAATGATAATGGCAAATACGACCTCATCATTAGTAATATTCCCTTTGGGAATTTTTCGGTTTACGATCCGGAAATCAGCAATAAGGATCTATGCGGTAAAATTCACGGTTATTTTTTTGCCAAAGGACTGGATAAGATCGCCGATGGCGGCCTCATGGCCTATATCACCACCGATGCGTTCCTGAATAACCCATCCAATAAACCAGCAAGGGAATATGTGTTTCAACATGCTGATTTTATAAGCCTGTCGGTATTGCCGGATAACCTAATGAAAGACACGGGTAATACGGAAGCACCCAGCCATTTACTCATCGTTCAAAAAAATGATCATAAACAAAGTTTATCTGAAGATGAAAAATTATTGATTGAAACATTCCCACAGGAAAATGAATTTGGCGATTACCAAATTAACCACTATCTCTACCAACATCCTCAAATCATTACCGGCGATGAGATCAAGCCGGGTAAAAATCAATATGGCCTGGCGCATGAAACGGTATGGCAAAAAGGGAAACTGGAAGATATTGCCCCCCGCTTATCTGAATCATTACAGGAAGGGATTGACAACCGGTTTAATAAAAATGCCTGGCAAAACATCCAGTTTAGTTTAAGCCTTGACGAAGCTGGGAAAAACAAGCAGTTCACTTTTTTACCTGTACCTGAAAATAAAAAAGAAAACAGCCATGTGCAGCTTGGTTTATTCGATGTGGTACCGGCAGAAAATACGAACCGGGCCTTAGCTTATCTGAATGCAAAAGATGAAGCTACTATTTCAAAACATACCGCCCGGATCATTTCAACGATAAAAACAACACGAAACCCTTCTCATGAAAGTATTGTGCTGATCGCCGCGCAGATGGGCAGTAAATATGTTTACAAGCTATTTTCGAATGTCGCCGAGATACAATGTTCGTCTAACTGGATGACCGGGGCCTTATTGTACCCTGTATTGGATGACCTTTCTTCGAGACTTAAAAGTTTTGCTTACGATTATGTTTATAAGGGTGATCAAACCATTGAACCTGCCTTTGGCCTGGTACAGGAAAATCAGGAAATACTGACCGACCTGAAATTTTACTTCAAAGAAGCCATGCTTGCCTTACACCATGGCAAGGTGGGAAGGATCACTCATATAGATGAGGATTTCAAAAATGCACGATTTGAGCCTTTGTCGCAGTTGGGTAACAGGGCTGAATTTTATAGCAGTTATATTGCTATGCGCAATACTTACCTGGAGCTGACAAGTCCCGGTATTTATGATGATAAAACTACTGCCGCACTTAGAAATACGCTGCATGAAAAGTACTCCGCTTTTGTCGGGCGTTATGGCTTGCTCAATTCCATTTCTAATAAAAGACAGATCGCTGAAGATAAGGCTTACGGTCAAACCGTCTTAGCATCGCTGGAAAGAAGGGATGGCGAAAATTTTGTCATGGCCGACGTTCTCAGGCAATCCCTTGCCAAAAAAGAAGAACATTTTAAAACGGATGATCCGGCTGAGGCCCTGGCCCGTTGCCTCAATGATAAAGGCAAAGTGGATATTGGTTTTATTGAAGCAGCGACCGGTTTAAGTGATGCCGAGGTGATCAGCAATCTGGCGCATCATATTTACCTGAATCCTCAGAGCCGGGAATGGGAAACGGTTGATTTGTACCTCTCCGGAAATGTAGTGGAAAAATTGGCTATTGCCAGGCAGCAATCGGAACAATTTCCTGATAATATCCAGTTGCAGAGAAGTCTGGAGGCCATACAAAAAGTTCAGCCTGAAAAAATACCTTTTGAATTACTGGATTTTAATTTAGGTGAGCGATGGATACCTGTATCCTACTATGACAGGTTTGCCACTGAACTGTTTGAATTAAATGCTTCAGTAAATTATTTCCAGTCTTTGGACAGTTTCCGGGTGACTACATCCGGGGTGAACGCCAAAGTATCGCAGGAATATGCAGTAACGCCCAAAGGCGGCAAAACCAGCTATGGTTATACTATCCTGGAACACGCGCTGGAAAATACTGCCCCGTTTTACACCTATGAAGTGAAAGCCGGGGATAAAACAATACGCGTCCCGGATAATGAAGCCATACAACTCGCGCATCAGAAAATTGAATCCATCCGTAACAGTTTTAATGAATGGCTTGACCAGTTGCCCCCGCAGGATAAACAGGAACTAACAGACCTATACAATAATACTTTTAATTGTTATGTGCTGCGGGAATATGATGGCAGCCATCTCAGTTTTCCCGGCCTTGAAAAAAAGAACCTCGGCATTGATGACCTGTATTCTTCACAAAAAAATGCGGCATGGCGTATCATCCAGAACAGGGGTGCATTAGTTGACCATGAAGTCGGGCTGGGCAAAACGCTCACTATGATCGTAGCGGCCAGCGAGATGAAACGCCTGGGTATTGTGCATAAGCCGATGATACTTGCGCTGAAGTCGAATGTGGATCAGATCAGAGATACCTACCGTAAAGCTTATCCCAAAGCCAGGATACTGGCGCCTGGTCCTGATGATTTCACACCGGCGAAAAGATTGCGCCTGTTCCACGAGATCAAAAACAATAATTGGGATTGCATCATCCTGACCCATGACCAGTTCGGCAAAATACCGCAGTCACCGGAAATTCAAAGAGATATTTTTCAAAATGAAATGGACAATGTAGAGCGTGATCTGGAGACCTTGCATGATTTAGGTGGCGAACTTTCCAGGAAAATGCTGAAAGGGCTGGAGATCAGAAAAGGCAATCTTGCAGCCAGCTTAAAAGATATTGAAAGGCGTATTGAAGAAAAAAAAGACCAGGGAATCGATTTTAAAACAATGGGCGTTGACCATCTTTTTATAGATGAAAGCCATAAGTTCAAAAATCTGACTTTTACCACCCGCCACAACCGGGTAGCAGGTTTAGGTAATATGGAAGGTAGCCAAAAAGCACTCAATATGCTTTTTGCAGTACGCACCTTGCAGCAACAGTTTAATTCCGATCTCTGTGCCACTTTCCTGTCCGGAACACCTATTTCCAACAGCCTGACGGAAATGTACCTGATCTTTAAATACCTGCGGCCTAAAGAAATGGAAAGGCAGCATATCGAGAATTTTGACGGATGGGCTGCCGTGTTTGCGAGAAAGACAACCGATTTCGAGTTTTCTGTCACTAATGAAATTATTGCCAAAGAACGCTTCCGGCATTTTATCAAAGTGCCTGAGCTGGCATTATTCTATAACGAGATCACGGATTATAAAACGGCTAAACATATTAGCCTGGACAAGCCTGAACTTGATGAACTATTAGTCAATATCAAACCTACACCCGACCAGCAGGAATTTACAAAAAAACTGATGGCCTTTGCTAAAACAGGTAATGCCACATTAATAGGCAGACCGCCGCTTACGGATTCTGAAGATAAGGCCCGGATGCTGATCGCCACCAACTACGCTAAAAAAATGGCGGCGGACATGCGGCTCATCGGCGAGGCTTATGAAGATCATCCCGATAACAAGGTCAATGTATGCGCCCGTAACCTGGTCAGAGAGTATCATGAGAGCGCGGAGCACAGAGGCACACAGATCGTCTTCTGCGATATCGGCACACCCAAATCGGGGGAATTTAATATTTATGATGCGCTGAAAGAAAAACTGGTCAGGGATTTTAACATCCCCGTACATGAGATCAGTTTTATTCATGACTGGGCGGATAAAAAGAAAGCGGAGCTGTTCCGGAAAATGAATAATGGCGATATCCGCATTTTGATCGGCAGTACAGATAAAGCAGGTACAGGACTGAATGTACAAAAGCGTGTTGTGGCTATGCATCATTTAGATATCCCCTGGAAGCCTGCTGAACTGGAACAGCGTAATGGCAGAGGGGCAAGGCAAGGTAACTGGCTCGCTAAAATGTTCTTTGTCAATAAAGTGCGCAATTATATCTACGCGGTAGAACAATCTTTGGATAATTACAAGTTCAACCTGCTGAAGAATAAGCAAACCTTTATCAGCCAGATGAAGAACTGCGAACTGAATGTGCGCACCATTGATGAAGGCGCTATTGATGAAAAAAGCGGGATGAATTTTTCGGAATATATCGCTATTCTTTCAGGCGATACTTCACTACTGGAAAAATCTAAACTGGAAAAAAAGATCGCCGTCCTGGAGAGCCTGAAAAAGGTGCATTTTAAAGAAGTGTCCAGATCCAAATATCATTTAAGTGAATTGCAGGCCGAAAAAACCGAAACATCTGTCCTGGCGGACAAGCTGGCTAAAGATGAATTTTTTTATAAAAGCAAGCTGCAATATGAAAAAGACGGAAGCAAGGCAAATCCTATCCGGTTAGCTGCACTGAACAGTGCTGAACCGGAAACTATCGGCCAGTACCTCATACAGCTTTATAAATATTGGAAACCAGGTGATGAGCCTAAGATCGGCAGTCTTTACGGCTTTGACCTTTATGTCAGGCATCATAAGGAATTAGATGAAATAGACAAGAAGATCGTAGAGCGTCATTTCAATACATTTTATGCCGAACGCCCTGAAACAGGCATCAAATACACCTATAACCAGGGGCATCCTAACGTTGACAATCCAAAACTGGCCGCAAGGATTTTTTTGAATGCGATCGACAGGGTGGAAAGTTTAAAAGAAAAGTACAATAAAACTTTGAATGAACTGGAAAAAGAAATTCCAATAGTAGAGCAGCTTGTTACCAAGCCTTTCGAAAAAGAAAAGGAACTGGCATCTATGAAAACTTCGCTTGCAACACTGGAAAGAGAGATAGCCATTAAAATACAGGAAAAGCAGATGAAAGAAAGCGGCCAGTTGGAATTAACCGCTGGTGACGAGAAAACAGACACAATTGTCCAGAAGGATAATGGTTTGGAGGGAACAATGGTCATCCAATTGGTTCCCAACCCTAACCTGGCTAATAATAAACGGCATGGAATGGTTTTGCAATGCAAGGCAGTTCCACGGATGAGGAAATCAAAAGGTTTAAGAATGTAAATAAATAAAAATGACGAATAGTATCTATCAGATCAATAAAGGTATCAACAAGGCAATCGAGTTCCGCGGCTTAAAGGCACAGTATATCGGCTACCTCGCGGTAGGGCTGGTTTCGCTGATGGTACTGTTTGCTATCCTTTACGTAGCCGGTATCCCGACGCTTATCTGCCTGCCCTTGATCCTTACCCTCGGTACTATACTTTTTATGACTGTTTATAAGTACAGCCATAAGTACGGGCAATACGGACTGCTGAAAAAGATGGCTAAAAAAAACCTGCCTGAAAGCGTTCGGTTCCGCTCTAAAAAGACATTGACACAACTTTTAAATAAAAAATAAAATGGCGCAGCCCATCGACATAGAAAAAGTATTGCCTGTGTACAAGGTAGAGAATGACTGCCTGCTTTCTGTCAGGGGCGACGTGACCATAGCCTATGAGGTCACCTTGCCGGAGATATTTACCCTTTCTAACGAAGAATACGAGACATTTCACCAGGCATGGATCAAGGCTATAAAAATACTGCCTCGTTTCAGCGTATTCCATAAACAGGATTGGTTCGTCGCCGATAAGATTAAAGCAAACTTTGAAAAGGAGGATAGCTCATTTTTAACAAGGGCCAGTGAGCGTTTCTTTAACGAGCGTCCTTTCCTGCATCATACCTGTTATGTACTGCTGACCAAAAAGCCGGATGGCCGCAAGCCCGCAAGCTCCATATATTCTAACCTGCTGCGCAGGAACATGGTTCCGGAATCCACTATTAACCCTCTGTTGTTCCAGGAATTTTTGGACAGCGCCGGACAATTTGAACGGATACTAACAGATAGCGGTTTTATCGGGTTGAAACGGCTGACCGATGACGAGCTTGCAGGCGAGGATAAGCAGCCCGGTCTTCTTGCAAGATATTTTTCCCTGCCGGCCAACGACGAGGTGCCCACGTTAAAAGACATCGTTTTTAAAAACGGGCTGAAGATCGGAGATAACAATTGCCAGCTATATACCCTGGCGGACGCAGAGGACCTTCCGGGCATCTGCGGTTCGCGTATCAACTATGATAAGTATTGCACCGACCGGACAAAATTCAGCGTAGGTTTTGCGTCTGTATTGGGCCAATTGCTATCCTGCAACCATATCTATAATCAATACATTTTTATAGACGATACAGCAAAAACATTAAAACTGCTGGAGGCCAAACGCCGAAGGCTACAGTCGCTTTCTGCTTATTCGAGGGAGAACGCTATTGCGCGGGACGCGACTGCCGATTTCCTGAATGAAGCCATTGCATCACAAAGGTTTCCTGTAAAAAGCCATTTTAACGTGCTGGCCTGGACGGATAACGCAGCCGAGCTTAAGGATCTGCGCAACCAGATCGCTTCCGCAATGGTGCAGATGGACGCCAGCCCGAAACAGGAAACAGATGGTGCACCGCAAATATTCTGGGCGGGACTGCCCGGCAATGAAGCTGACTTTCCCATGAACGACACCTTCGATACGTTTGCCGAGCAGGCCGTTTGTTTCCTGAACATGGAGACTGCCTACCGGACGTCACCCAGCCCTGTGGGTATCCGGCTTGGCGACCGGATGACCGGCAGGCCGGTAAATGTAGACATCTCCGATGAGCCGGTTAAAAAAGGGATCATCACCAACCGGAATAAATTTATCCTTGGCCCTTCGGGTTCGGGTAAATCCTTTTTTACCAACCACATGGTCAGGAGCTATTATGAGCAGGGAACGCATATCGTGCTGGTGGATGTGGGACATAGCTACAAAGGTTTATGCGATTTGGTAAAGGGATATTATTTCACCTATGATGAAAAAAATCCCATCCGCTTTAACCCTTTTTATATCGGCACAGGTGACATCCTGGATACGGAAAAGAAAGAAAGTATCAAAACGCTACTACTGGCGCTTTGGAAAAAGGACAATGAAGTCTTTGGCAGGTCTGAATATGTGGCCTTATCTAATGCCTTGCAGGGCTATTATGAAAAGCTGGATAAACACCCGTCTATTTTTCCCTGTTTCAATACTTTCTACGAATTTTTACAGGATGATTTTGTTGCCATACTCAAAGCAGACAGGGTAAAGGAAAAAGATTTTGACGTTGACAATTTTCTTTATGTGCTGAGACCCTATTATAAAGGCGGTGAATTTGACTACTTGCTGAATGCAACAGAAAATCTCGACCTGCTTGTCGAACGTTTTATTGTATTTGAGCTGGACAATATTAAGGACCATCCTATATTATTCCCGGTCGTGACCATTATCATCATGGAGGTGTTCATTTCCAAAATGCGCAAGCTAAAGGGTATCCGCAAGATGATCCTTATAGAAGAAGCATGGAAAGCAATTGCCAAAGAAGGTATGGCCGAATATATCAAATACCTCTTTAAGACGGTACGTAAATTCTTCGGCGAAGCCATTGTGGTTACACAGGAGGTGGAGGACATTATCAGCTCACCAGTAGTAAAGCAGGCTATTATCAATAACAGCGACTGCAAGATACTGTTGGACCAAAGTAAGTACCAGAACAAATTTGACGCCATACAGGAACTACTGGGACTAACTGAAAAGGAAAAAGCCCTGGTACTGTCAATCAATAAGGCCAATGATCCTGCACGTAAATACAAAGAGGTGTTCATTAGCCTCGGAGGAATGCTCAGTAAGGTTTATGCCACCGAAGTGTCAATGGAAGAATACCTCGCCTATACAACCGAAGAATCAGAAAAAGTAAAAGTGCAGCAATACACAAAAAAATATGGCGGCGATATTAAAAAAGGGATAGCGGCGCTGGCCGGTGAATTGAGAAACGGAAAATTGTGATTAAAGGATTTAAAAATTTAAACGTATGAAAAACAAAGCAAAAATAATCTGTGCAATAATGATCATGCTGTCCGGTATGTTTGCCCACCAGTCCGCAAGCGCCCAGATACCTATCGTCGACCTCGTCACCAGCGCTATAAAGAAAGTTATTGTGGCTATTGACCTTAAAGTGCAGCTGGTGCAAAATCAGACAATCGCCTTGCAAAATGCAGAGGCCGAACTGGAAAACAAAATGTCATTGGGAAACCTCAATGATATTTCCGGTTGGCTGAACAAGGAGAAGAACCTGTACAACAGCTACTACCAGGAATTGGCGCAGGTGAAAAAGATCATTACCGATTATGATGAGATCAAACAGGCAACGCAGTCACAACTGGAACTGGTCAGGGAGTATAAAACTGCCTACGGCTTGTTCCGTCAGGATAAGAATTTTTCACCGGCTGAGATCAGTAATATGGCCTCGGTTTATGATGGCATGTTACAGGAAAGCATCCGCAACTTAAATGAAGTGGTGCTTGCCGTAACCGCTTTAAGTACACAGATGAGTGATGGGGAGCGGCTTTTAACAATCCATAAAGCTACAGGCGAGATGCAAAAAAACCTCAATGATATGCGCCAGTTCAACAATAACAATTTGGCGATCACCCTTCAGCGGGCACAGGAAAACAACGATATGCGGACAGTAAAAACTTTGTACGGGATTTCAAACTAACGATTATGAAATTAACAGTAATAACAGTCCTGTTAATAGCTTATAGCGGCATCGGCAGGGCGCAAGGAATAGGCAGCTTTTTTAACCAACAGGATGATAAGGACAAGCTGATGATAGAGCAGATAGTCTTGCAGAAAACCTTTTTGTCCGAAATTAAAAAAGGGTATAACGATGCCATAAACGGACTGAATACAGCCCATGATCTCAAAAATGGTTCATTTAACCTGAACCAATCCTATTTTAATTCATTGAGCCAGGTCAGCCCTGCTGTTCGCAGTGACCCGAAAATAAAGCTGATCACGGATTACCAGCAACAGATCATCAGCGACTTTAACAAGGAAATATCCTGGCAAAAGCAGCAAGCCATATTGACACCGGGCGAAATAAATTATATACAGCATGTGTGTGGCAATATGATCGCCGGATGCTCCAAAGACCTCAGCGAACTGCAAATAGTGATCACGCCCGGCAGTGTGCAAATGAAGGACGCAGAAAGGATCAGCGAGATAGACCGGCTTTATACGGCGACCACTGATAAATACAAATTCAGCATGTCCTTTATCAGCAATATACACGGGATAGCATCGGACAGGCAAAACAATATTCAGGACAGGCGCATAATGAAATCATTATACGGCATAAATTAAAAACAATGAAAAAGAAAAAGATGATAATGACGTTGCTGGCGCTGCTGCTTTGCGGCGTGAGCCTGAAGACACGGGCACAGTCTATAGCGGATGACCTGGTGCAACTGGAACTGGACTATCAAAAACTGGCCGGGCTGAAAAGTATCCTCAAACAAATGTACCAGGGTTACGAATTGGTCAGTAATGGGTATAATTCCGTGAAAAGCGTATCTCAGGGCAATTTCAACCTGCACCAGGCTTTTCTGAACGGCCTGATGGTTGTCAGCCCTACCGTGCGAAAATACGTTCGCATCACAGATATTATCAATGACCAGGCAGAGTTGGTCAGCGAATACAAATCGGCGTCTAACAGCTTTAAACAAGACCCCCACTTTACCCCTGATGAGATCAGCTATATGATGGATGTCTACAACAACCTCATTAGCAACAGCCTTAACAACCTCTCCCTGTTAACGACTGTCATCACAGATAATAAGCTCCGCATGAGCGATAATGAACGGTTGCAGGCTATCGACAGGATTTATGTGACAGGCCACGATCAGCTCACTTTCCTGCGGCAATTTAATAATAACACAGGGTCGGTGGCAGTCCAGCGGGCACAACTGGCGGGCGATCAGCAAACCATTAAAAATTTGTACGGCATTCATTAGTAAATAACCAAAATATATGAGAAAACACTTTAAAAAGGTTGCTTTTATAGTAACCGCTGCCACGCTTTTGCCGCTTTTCTCCCATGCGCAGGGTGTCGCCAGCGACATACACAGCCTACAGGGAATACTCAATGATCTGTATAATCAAATGATTCCCCTTTGCAGCCAGATGATCGGGGTCGGCCAGGGCATTGCCGCTTTTGCTGCGTTATGGTTCATTGCTGTCCGGGTGTGGAAACATATAGCCGCCGCAGAGCCGGTTGATTTTTATCCCTTATTGCGGCCCTTCGTGATCGGCTTTTGTATTATCACTTTTCCTTCAGTGCTGGCTATGATAAACGGGGTATTGTCGCCCACGGTCAGCGCCACGGCAGCCATGGTCGGTAATTCCAACCAGGCAATTGAAACAATGCTGAACGCCCAGCAACAGCAACAAACAACTACCCAGCCCGCAACTCCGGGCATTAACAACGGTGACCCGGACAAATGGTACCAGTATTCCCACCCGGATAACTCATCGCCTTCGGGCACCAATACCAATCCTATCGCAGACCAGTTCAGCGGTTTCGGCTTCAAGAACATGATCAAAAAAATGATCTACGAGATGCTTAATGTGCTTTTTGAGGCTGCCGCACTATGTATCGATACCATACGGACATTCAAACTGATCGTGCTGGCCATTCTTGGGCCGCTCTGTTTCGGGCTAAGTGTATTCGACGGGTTTCAGCATACGCTCAAGCAATGGCTGGCGCGCTATGTCAACGTCTATATGTGGCTGCCGGTGGCCAATATTTTCGGCGCCATTATCGCCAAAATACAAGCCAATATGCTCCAACTGGAACAATCCGGCGGGGCGTCCAATCCGAATTTCACGGATACGAACACCGCTTACCTCATTTTTATGGTCATCGGCATTGTGGGTTACTTCACGGTCCCCGGTATCGCCAATTATATCATGAACGTCGGCGGCCATGCCTTATTTAGCAAGACCAGCGCACTGGCATCATCTGCCGTTTCAGTGGCGACTACCGCAGCTATGCAGGGTACCGCGGGAAACACCACCAACATCGCCAATAACCCATCGACCAGTACAACTAATAACAATTCCGGCAGCGGCAGTTCGGGCTACATGGGAAGTAAGCTTTCAGGCCAACCGTAATCATAATGACTTTTTGAACCAATAAAATAAGATCATGTTTCAGCAACTCAAAAATATAGACACCGCATTTAAACATATAAAAGCATTCAGCATCATGCTGATCCTGGCCTGTGTGCTCATTTGCTGCTTCGCTGTTTTCAAAAGCTACCAGCTCGTAAGCAATATGCAGCAGCATATTTATATACTGGCAAATGGTAAGGCACTGGAAGCATTCAGCGCTGAACGCAAGGACAATATTCCTGTGGAGGCCAGGGATCATGTAAGGATGTTCCATAGCTACTTTTTCAACCTTGACCCGGATGAAAAAGTAATCACCGCAAATATTACCAAAGCCCTGTACCTCGCCGATAACTCTGCGGAGAAAATGTACAAAGACCTGAAAGAGCAGGGGTACTATGCTGACCTGATCGCCGGTAATATCAGTCAGCAGATCAGCATCGACAGCGTACAGGTGGACATTAACCAATATCCCTACTACTTCCATTGTTACGCGACGGAAAAGCTGGTCCGTACCACCTCGATTGTAACCCGTAGCCTTATTACAGAAGGCTATCTGCGCAATGTTTCCCGCTCTGACAACAACCCGCATGGGTTCCTTATTGAAAAGTGGAACACGATTGAAAACAAGGATATAAAAACAGAAAACAGGTAAGCCTATGTTCAGCAAAAGAAAAATAACGGAAGCGTTCAGAGGAGGAGCAAATGACGGCATTGGCAGCTCTGTGACAAGGAAAATCACCGCGATACAACACAAGGCAGCCGATTACCTGAGCAAAAAAACAGCCGGATGGTCGCCCCTGAAAATGAAAATAGTATTGATATTATTCTGCCTGGTGACGGGTAATATCAGCCTGTACATTGCAGGCAGGGCGATTCTATCAGCAAACGGACCGCCCCGGAGTTTCAAAGTGCAAAGGCTTCACCTGCCATTCCCTTTGCAAAAGGATAGACCTAACAGCCTTTCCCCGGACAGTTCAACAAACAAATTATATCATAAAAACAAAATCAATAACGATGAATAACACAAATAATGAGAAGCAAAAGAAGATGCTTTTGATATTGCCCTTGCTGGCAATACCTTTTGCAACGATGTTCTTTTGGGCGCTCGGCGGTGGTAAACCGGCACAGGCGCAGCAAACGAAAGCAGATATAAAGGGGCTTAACATGCAACTACCCGGCGCAAAGCTCAAAAACGACAGCGCCGAAAACAAGCTTGGTTTTTACGAGCAAGCCGAAAAAGATTCCCTGAAATACAAACAAGCGAGGAAGGATGATCCCTACTACAAGGAAAACGGCGGAACAGACATTAAAAAAGATTCCGTGACCCGGTCCGGCACTGGCATCATACTAAGTACATACTCTAATCAGATCGGCAGCAGCTTTTCCGGGCGCCCGGCAAGCGCATCAGCGGCTATGCTTGCAGCAGATGAACAACAGATCAATCAAAAGCTGTCGCAGATCAGGCAACAGATAAACCAGCCGCCGCAGCCTAATACTGCCGGCATACCTCCGGGGCAAACTTATTCCACGGACAGTGATCTCAGCCATTTGCAGGAGACCATGCAAAAGCTGAATTCAGCCAATACGCCCGATCCGCAGATGGAGCAATTGAGCGGTATGCTTGATAAGATACTCGATATTGAACATCCTGAATTGGCGAGGCAGAAAATAAAAGCGCGTTCAGAAAAAGAGAAAGGTATCGTACTGCCCGTTAGCACGGGTTATAATGGTGTTGACGAAACCCTTATGAGAGGGACGCCTGACAGCACCGGTGATTCTATTCCATATAACGCGTTCCAGTCAAATGGTTTTTATGGTCTTGACCAGCCGGAAGAACGCCAGTCGGATAATTCTGTGGCAGCGATTGTACATGAAACACAAACGCTGATGTCCGGCTCGACGGTGAAGCTGCGTTTATTGCAGGACATTTATATAAACGGCAGGCTGATACCAAGGGGCAACTTTGTCTTCGGTTCATGCACCATTGAAGGTGAACGGCTCAATGTCGATGTCAGAACGATCCGCTACCACAATTCCATTTTCCCTGTATCCATGCGTGTGTTTGACCAGGATGGTCTTCCGGGCATCTATGTACCGGGAGCAATTACCAGGGATGCAGTTAAAGAGGGAACGGACCAGGCGGTGCAAAGTTATGACCCATTGAGCTATGACCCTTCGCTCGGCGCACAAGCGGCAACCGCGGGGATAAGTATTGCAAAAGGAATATTCAGCAAGAAAGTAAAACTCATCAAGGTAATTGTAAAGGCAGGCTATTCGGTATTCCTTTTAAACGGCAACCAATTCAATCAATAAATAATAACGATAAAATTAAAAGCTAATGAAAAAAATAACAACCGGCATCGTGTTATGTGCACTGCTGCCTTGCCTGGCGATGGCGCAGGCCATAAAAAATCTCGATTCCTCCGCTCAGATTGTTCCTTACCGTATCCAGATCAGCAACCTGAAAACGACCGTAATTCTTTTTCCGGCCGCTATTAAAAGCGTGGACAGGGGCAGCCGTTATGTCCTGGCTGAAAAAGTAAAAGATGCCGATAATGTTTTAAAGCTGAAGGCGGAGCTGCCCGGATTTCCGGAAAGCAATTTAAGCGTGATCACGGCAGATGGCAAACTGTACAGTTTTATTGTGGATGTTACCGCCAGTCTTCCGTACCAGGCCATCGACCTGCGCAAACAGGAGCAACTGGAAAGGACGGAAATAAAGTTTGCAGATGCGGGCCTTAATCCAAACCAGGTTAAGGAAATATCGGCGCACATAACAACTCTGCCGGCCTTTCTGAAGGACAAGGATAAGGATGATATGATGAGGCTAAAGCTGGAAGGGATCTATATGGCGAAGGATGTCATGTTCTACCGGTTCCGGATTGATAACCTGTCACAGATTGATTATACAGTTGACTTCACCCGTTTTTATGTACGGGATAAGAAAAAGGCAAAGCGGATGGCAGTGCAGGAACAGGAGATTATACCGCTGCAACAGTATCCCGACACCAATATAACCATAAATGGGAAAAGCCACCGAACGCTTGTATTGGCTTTTAGGAAATTTACTATTGCCGATAATAAAAACCTTTCCATCGAACTGTTCGAGAAAAACGGGGACCGGCATCTTTCGGTTAACACGGACGGAAACGAGATATTAAAAGCAAGGCCGGTTACACCATAAAAAATTAAGCTAAAAGAACCGGCAATGAATTCTGCGCAAAATGAGACAGAGCAAATAAAAGAGCTGATACATCAGCAATCTGATGAGGGCTATACGTTCATCGTTTTTTTAAGTGAGCAGCCTGTTTTAGACATAGATGATCTCAATTTTTTTAATAACGCCTACGACTCTTTGGAGTTTTGCTATGAAAACAGTACCGATTATGACCGTTACAGCTGCGGAACTTCTGAGTCGGTTTTACAACTACTGGAAAACCAGGAGCAACAAAACAAAGTAATTAATCTAAAAAGTAAAGAAATGAACACAGAAAATCTCGATTACCTGAGAAAACAGGTAAAGTTTACAGGCTTCGGTGAAAGTCTTGAAAGCGAGCTAAAAGCAAATATCGAAAAACAGGAGCCCAACTTCCAGTTAAAGTTTGCTCAGGAATATGGAAAGGATAATGTTATTGCCATGTTGAATTTCCGCAAGGCTGATAACAATGATATGTATTACTTCAACAATTATCAATTGTCATTAAAGCAGCCCAATAAAGATGAAGTCCAGCAAACCTTCTATGTAGGCAAGGACAACACTTTCACGATGAAAGAAGCTTATAATATGCTGAGTGGCCGTGCTGTGAATAAGGACCTTGTGAACAAGGAAGGCGAAAAATATAACGCCTGGGTTCAGCTTGATTTTAAGGAAACCACCGATAGTGGTAATTATAAGCTGAAGCATTTTACAGAAAACTTTGGTTACGACCTTGAAGGTGCGTTAAGCAAACTGCCAATTAAAGAGTTAGCTGTATCGGCGGATAAAGAGAAGCTTACTGATTCGCTTAAAAAAGGTAACCGGCAATCTGCAACCTTTTTAATTGAGGGCAAGGAAGAAAAACGCTTCATCGAAGCAAACCCGCAGTTTAAAACAATTACTGTTTATGACAGCAGCATGAAGCGGATACGTCAGGATCAAAAGGAAGGTGAAACATCCGGTCAGTCCAGTGCCCGGGAAATCAAAAACGGGCAGAAGCAGAAAGATGATGAGGGTGAGCGAGGCACAAAGACTAAACAGAACAACACAAAAAAACGTGGACAGAAAGTTTCCTGAATCAGAAGGGAGCTTGTAAAATAGTTTAAGAAAAAAGCGGTGGAACAGTTGCAGGTAATACTGTCGGGTTTCTTTGCGGCAATAGAAACTGATCCGAGGATTGGCGTCAGCCATATCAGCCTGTATTGTGCCTTACTACAATACGGCAATATTCAGGGAAGCATCAACCCACTACTTTTTAAAAGTGTTGAAATAATGAAGGTTGCTAAGATTTCAGGGTTAGGTACATACCACAGGTGTATCCGGGACTTGCACAGTTACGGATATATAAGGTATGTACCTTCTTATAATCATCGCAAAAAAAACAGGGTGTATTTGTCAGTAAAATTATCGTAGGATAACCCTTAATATCTGTTGTGTTCTGAAAGATTTTTACGGGCGAGATGAAAGTTTCGCCTGTTTTGTAAATGAAATTATCGAATCCAAAAAACTATGTGAGATGGAAAAGACTAAGGAGGATTTTATGGACGATGAAATCAAAAAAAATATTGAAGAAATTGAAAGGGAAAAAGAAATAAAATTGCTAAATTTAATAGCAGAAATCATTGTCAAAGCGACATTAAAGGAATATTATGAAACGTGCGATTAGGTATTTGCGCTTCAGCAATTTAGGACAAAGCAATGGCTCTATAGAAAGACAGGAAATAGCTACCGATCATTGGCTTAATTTCAATTCTGTAACACTGGTAGATACCTTTATAGACCGCGGCCATACCGCCCGTAATTTCGACCGGCCTGATTTTATTAAGCTTCAGGAATTTATAAAAAAGCACCACAGGCATGTTGATTATCTTGTAGTCGATCAACTCGACAGATTCAGCCGGGACGCCGGTGAGGCAATGAATCTGGTGAAAAATCTTCAGAAGGTTTATAATATTCAAATCGTCAGTGTAACAGAGGGGATCACCTTTGATTATGAAACGCCGGGCAGTTATTTCAGAACCGGGCTGCAATTACTGTTAGCTGAAGAAGACAATATCAATCGTAGTATTAAGGTACGGAGTGGTCTTTATGCGGCAAAAGCAAAGGAAGGGCGGTTTGTATATAAGAATGCGCCTTTCGGCTATCGATTGGCCGGTGAGAAAAAAGACCGGACCATCGTCATAGAAGAAGGTGAAGCGAAAATAGTTCGGTTTATTTATGAGGCCTTCCTACGGAACGTACCATTGTACAAGGTCAAGGAAGAAGCCAGGAAATTGGGCTTCGACCGTGGTGGGAACATGGCTATTGAGCGGGTATTGGCAAACCCTGTCTATGCTTCGTTGCTTTACACGAAGCCCTTTAAAGACTTGCCTGGTGGTTTATTTCCTGCGAGACATGAGCCTATTGTCGATAAAATGACCTGGCAAATGGTTCAGGCAAAAATGAAAAAGACGGAAAAGCCTAAAGTAACTGTTGATGAATCTATACCGTTGCGCGGTGTATTGAAATGCCACTGCGGAAATCCTTTAACGGGAGCTCCCTCAAGGGGGAAATCCGGTAAATATTTTTACTACTACAAATGCAAGCATTCGGGGCACAACAACATCAGTGCTGTTAAAGCACATGAGCAATTCCTGGGCGCTTGCGAATTGATGAGCCTAAGTGAAAGCCATGTCAGGGATCTAAAGGCCATTACTGAAAAAGGTATTAATGGCGAAATGGTGGAAAATAAAAAGCTGATCACTGCCAAAAAGCATGAATTGGAAACGGAGCAGGAACTACTTTTTTCCGTTGAGGAGAAATGGATTAAAAACCAAATTTCAAAGGACACTTATGAAAGATGGTACTCGACGTACACGGCCAATATCTTAACGTTACAAAGCACGATGGAGCGTTTGAGTAAAGATCAAAACAGGGCATTTAAACTATTGGATAAGCATTTGAATCTTCTTACTGATATGAAATACGTTTATATGCAGGCTGATACATTGCAAAAAAGGCAGTTTGTAAGTTTGGTGTTCGATAACAACCTATACTATCAAAATGGCATCTATCGAACACCCACTATGATGGATTTGCTTAGCCACAACTCATTGTTAATGAGTGAGAAAGGATACCTGATATACGAAAAAAAAAGGGATAACCAGCAAGTTATCCCTCTAAGCGGAGAGAGAGGGATTCGAACCCCCGGTACCTGTTACAGTACACCTGATTTCGAATCAGGCACATTGAACCGCTCTGACATCTCTCCTTACATTGCAAAATGACCTGGCAACTGTCTGAAAACTACCAAATCTGACCTATCTACTGGCGGAGAGGGAGGGATTCGAACCCTCGATACCCTTTTGAAGTATACACACTTTCCAGGCGTGCTCTTTCGACCACTCAGACACCTCTCCTTAATTTTGGACTGCAAAGGTAAAATAATATTGCTTTTAAAGGTAATAAAAAAGCATTCCGGGCGGTAAATTCCGGGTAGCGCCTGTAGCTGCGTGTTTCTGAGCAGGATATATTAAAATAGGTATTATAATAAACTGAATACTTTTTCTTTTATCTTTATTTATGAAGTATGCGCGCTGCTGTTTGACCCGCAGGGCTACCTTATTAATTAAAACTATTTAACCGCCATGCCCAGGCTCCCGATATTGATGTTTGTTGTTGTATTTGCCACATCGCTGGTGCTTACACAATTTTTGGCCTGGCAGCAATATAAAATTTCGAAGGAAACAAGGCGGGCTGAACTTGTACATGAAGCCACAGACGCTAAAGACCGCCTGCGAAATGTTTTGTTTAATGATATTGCCGCAGCCAATACTTTGGCCATTATTTATAAACAATACGGTGTTCCTGCCAGGTTTGATAGCGTAGCCCACCAGATCATACAGAACAGCCGTTATGCAGAAGCATTGCAGATAACGGAGAATGGGATTGTCAGGAACGTTTATCCCGGCGCCAATTACAAAACCACTATCGGTACCAATGTTAATGCCGACCCGGTCCGCAGGGCCGAAGAAACAAGAGCTATAGAACGTAAGGATATCTATTTTGCAGGGCCGCGGCGCCTGAGGTTCGGCGATGCGGGTATTCTCGGCAAAGTGCCTGTTATCAGTGATCGCCAGGTGGTGGCTGTTGTCACGGTATTGACAAGGCTGCCTGCCCTAAAGAAAGCCCTCGAACCTGAAAACGCCGGTAAAGACCAGTTCGCCTACCAGCTGGTGAAAGCGCAGGGGAAAAACGCCGTTCCCTTTTCCTTATCGGATGCAAAACCCGGAAAAAATGAATCCGTTTCTGTTAAAATACCCGAAGGCGACTGGCTGCTGCGGGTAGCTTACAATCAAAACTATGGGATGGATAATCTTCCGTATCAGCTTTCAGCTTTGGGCTTCCTGTTTTCGCTTGCTGGCGGACTGCTCGCCTATCGCAAAGCGCAGGAGCCCTATAAACTGAATAAAATAATTGCTGAAAAGACGGATCAGTTAGCCAAAAGCGAAAAGTATTTCCGGACGCTGATCGAAACCAGCTCGGATGCCATAGTACTGCTTGACAAAAGCGGCCAGGTACTGTATCAAAGCCCCTCGACAGAAAAAATACTTGGTTATACATTGGCCGAGATGCAACAAATGGATGGCCGTCAGCTTGTCCATCCTGACGACACGGGCGTGTACGACAGTGATTTTCGTAAGGAGATCAGCGAACCTGGCGCCATGGTTCAGCGCATCCACCGGGTAAAACAAAAAAATGGGAGTTATATATATACCGAAGGAACTTACCGGAATTTATTGCATGACGATACTATTAAAGCGATAGTGCATAGCTATAAAGACATTACCGAGAAGGTGTTATCGGAGCAGGTCCTTATCGAATCCGAGAACAGGTTCCGCAGGGCCTTCGAGGATTCGGCCATAGGCATGGGGCTCACTTCGATAGAAGAACACTCTATGGGGCGATGGCTGAAAGTGAACCGGTCGCTGCATGAAATGCTGGGCTATACTGAAGAGGAACTTTTATCGCTAACCTTTATGCAAATTACCCACCCGGACGACCTGGCCGGGGACCTGGCAGCCCAGGAGCGGATATTGCGGGGCGAATCGGACACTTACCGGCTCGAAAAAAGATATATACATAAAAACGGAAGCTATGTTTGGATAAACCTAAACGTGTCAATGGTCAGGGACAAAGATAAAAAACCGGTATACCTGGTTGCACAAGTGGAAAACATCACCGAGAGGATTGAATCGCAAAACAAATTTCAAAACCTGGTAGAGAATTTTATTGTGGGGGTTTATATACATCAAAACAACAAGATTGTTTATGTAAACCCAAGGCTTATTGAGGAAACCGGCTATATGAAAGAGGAGGTCATCGGGAAGGCCTTTGAGGAATTTATTTATAAAGACGACCTTGGCCTGGTGCAAAGGGTCACAGATGAAAGGGAGAAGGGGCTGATCGATGTTGTCAGGTATGAGGCCCGATTCGTAGCGAAGGATGGCGAGCCAATATGGTTTGAAATATTCGGCAGCCGAACGGTCTATCGGGGTGCGCCCGCTTTGATGGGAACGATGGTCAATATAACCGAACGCAAGGCGGCTGAAAAGGAGGTACACCGGCTGACGCGTCTTTATCAATTTATAAGCAGCATCAATGAATCGATGCTGAAAGCGGAGGACACAGACCAGGTTTTTACCGATGCCTGCCGTATTGCTGTTGAGGTTGGGGGATTTCAAATGGCATGGATAGGCAGTTACGAAAAAAAGAACGACCGTATAATTCCTTTGACCTGGAGTGGTCATGAAGATGGCTTCCTTGCCAAAATAAATGTTGCAGGTATAAAAGTTTCCGAGTCTGCTATTCCTTCGGCCAGGGCCATTCGCAAGCAAACGCCCTTTTATTATAACAATATAGCTAACGACCCGGATATACCTGCAGACGTTAAGCATGAAATGACAAAACGCCGTTATTTTTCGGGGGTTTCGTTTCCAATATTTATCGGCGGGGAAATTGTTGCCGCAATGGTGCTGCTTATGTCGGAACCGTTTTTCTTTAATGAAGAAGAAATAGAATTACTGCATGATGTGACTGACAATATTACCTATGCCCTTGATAAAATAAAAATACAGGGCCTGCAGCGCCAATCGCAGGCAAACGTGAGATCGATATTTGACACAACCAATATCGGTTACCTGCTGCTGGATACTAACTATGACATCATAGCGCTTAACCAACAAATGAGGGAGATATACATTGATGTTGCTGGTTTTGAGCTAAAAGAAGGAGATAACCTTATTGAACTATTGGTTCCTGAAAAGAAAGAACATGCGAAATCTATCTATGACAAGGTAGTGCAAACAAATCAATCAATAGATTATGAATCGACATACGGGAAAGAGGACACTTACCGGTATTTCATTGCTAATGTAAAACCAGTACACGACGGCAAAAAGGTAATAGGTATTTGTATTTCGACCATTGATATTACCGAGCGTAAAAAGATGACCCTTGACCTGTTGAGTCACGTCAAAGCCATTGAAGAGCAGAACAAAAAGCTGCGCGAGATTGCATGGATACAATCGCATGTGGTCAGGGCGCCGCTCTCCCGGCTTATGGGACTGATCGACCTTATCGGTCTCGACGAGGGCGTCGATGAGGAAACACGCACGATACTGGATTATATTATTACCAGCGCAAACGAACTTGATGAGATCATCAAAAGTATTTCTGATAAGGTGTATGTTGACGAGTAATGATTAAAGAAATTCTGTTAGTCCGGGGATTTGGGTCGCGGATTACAAATCCCGACCAGCAGCGTGATTACAAATATGGACTAACAGAGGAAGATCAAACCAACAATCATTATTAAGATCGTATCCAGTATTATGATATATCGAGCGATGTTTTATATTTGGCTAAATGGCGGTAAGCCTTTTCAATACTTTCAATTCGGAATAGCTTTTGCTTGCGCTTTGTCCACAGTGAATCTGCAACCTGCTTAACTGTATATTCGGGATGGCTAGCAAGTATGAAATCAACAGATGCCAATATTTCGAGTGATAATTCAGACGTAAAGTTCTTTAAGAAAACAAGTAATTGATGCAGCCTGCTCCTATCTGATTCGCTCATTTTCTGCACATAATCCAGTACATCGTCCCATTTTTCGTAATTCAGTTTAAGTGGCTCGAACGGTTTTGCAACGCCCTGCTCTAGCCCCTTAAGATAAGTACCATTTAAATGATAAAGTACTTTTTCAACGCCGATCGCGTAAGGGCCGTAAAGATGAGGCTTGAAATCAAGTCGCAGGTTCTGCCCCATTCTTTGCAGAAAATAAGCAAGTTTATTAGCGGCAAAAAGACTGCTGTATTCTCCAAAACTTTCAAAAGCGAACAGACTGTATAAAAGTGCCGCCCTCGCAGGTGTAAGCTTAACCTCTTTATTAGTTTCCTGTTTTTGCAATATTTGCTTGATGGCGGCATTGGGTTCAAATATCTGCACGTCGACTGGTAGATCGCCTAAAGCCTCAACGATCATTGGCTTTACAATAGTCCAATCCAACCCGCCGTTACCCGCGCCCAGCGGAGGGATCGCTATACTTTTGATATCCCTGTTGATAATCTCTTCACGGAGCGCCGCTAATCCTTTTTGAATATATTCGTATTTGGAGGGGTGGCGCCAGTGTGTTTTTGTGGGGAAGTTGATGATCAGCTTTTTCCCGTACAGCATATTTTCATCCCAAACGCTGAGTAACTTGCCCGGCTCCAGCCGCTTATTCTTACATGTGTCGATGTAAACTTTACTATTGTGCCGAAAGGCATCTTTGAACTGCAAGGCAATCCCTTTGCCCATAACACCTACAGTGTTTACAGTGTTTACTAATGCTTGAGCATCAGATTTGAGTAAATCGCCTATTTTAAATTCAATCATTTCAATCAAAAAAATAAGGTTTGTGAATGTGTATCGGTATCATTTTCCCTGCGTCATTAACTTGTTTTTGGACCCAGGCTTTCATATTGTCACTATAAACACAAATGGATTCGATGCAAGATATTGATACGGAATCGTATACCAAAAATTCTGCCTGATATCTACGCTGCCTGTCATAATCTCCGTCAGATTTTGTAAAGTCACTATTTTGTATGCATTTCCAGTCTATTTTGTCCAGATGACGCAAGTCTGCGAAATGCATCGTCTCCTCATCATTCGCCTGACCATTTGTAAAAAACCATTGGTCTTGCTGAACAAGAACTTCTATGAGGCAACGGAACACAATAATCTCGTCTTTGGCGCGTCGTGGTACTTTCGGTGCATAATAGCCGGTGACAATATTATATAGCATGATCGATCTCGGTGTAAAATAGAAAGGCACATATTCGCCTATGAAACCATAGCCATTTAAATTGACTGGTGTTGTGCTTCTCACATCAATGATCTCCGGATTGCCGATCGCTACAAAATTCGGGTCTGCGTTCTCATGATTTTTATTTACCAAGCCATTTTGAAGGATATGTGCAAGGTTATCACGATGTGTAATACGGTAACAAAAAAATTTATTTTGATTGATCATCCGGCTACCTAAAATTAACAACTTTTTTTAATATTTTCAAGCTAGCCAGGACTTGTTATAATATCGACCAATAAAACATCCCGCCATTATTACAAAATAACTAAAACAGTTCTATTTAAGCAATATAACATCAGATTGGCATTTAAATGTTTCCGCAAGCGCTGTATACGTTTTTAGTCTGGACTTACGATACAGACTAAATTACTTGGGATTTGCAATCCCCATTCAAATGTCTCTTGTAGATTACAAATCCGCTTTATTTTCGGTCGTTGATTACAAATCCCAGCCAACCCGCAAATGTGAAATTAACACCTTGCGAAAACTGCAAAACGTGTAAACGCTGCAATTTGTTAAATAGCTGATTATAACATAATTAACTGCAAAAAATCCAGAATTGTGTTAACCCTATGTTAACCCACTATGTAAACCTTATATAAACCCTTATTTGTGACCTATCGTCCTGCCCGGCCGTTAGTAAGGCTCTTAATTTATAAATACCCGGGCTAATAGGCGAGCTTTCAACCTGCCGGTTTAATTCCCTCCGCCTTCTGCCTCTTTGACCGCTACGCCCAGGGTTGCCGTGGCAACGCTTAAGATCGTAGCTATTGTTTGAGTGGCAGCCGCCTGCTGCGTGATATAGGTTTGCTGCTGCGCGGTAAGGGCATTTTCATACGACTGCGCGACGGCCTTTAAAACTGCGGCATCCAATCCTGTTTCAGCTACCGGTGTGGGTACGGCCGGCGGGTTATTAACCTGGCTGGCTGCGTTTTGAACGTCGGAAAGCGCTTGTTGCGCCGTGGCTGCGAGATTTTGCTGCCCACTGGCAATATCACCGTTCCCGATTGCTATGGCCTCTTTGCAAAGCGCGATAAGCTCCCGAAAGGAGTGTATAGTCATTTCGATGGCGCCATTAAGCTGGCCCTGGAAAACCATATTTTCCATTTCGAGCGTTTGGGTAAATGCCCGGCTCGATTCGATAACTTGTTCCGGAAGTGTGTTTGAAGTGTCTGGCATAAGGATTTATTTAGGTTTTTTAAATGATATGACTAAGGTAAGAGGTTATGGCCAAATTGTCAACTAAACTAATCCTTTTGTTTACTTTCCGTTTGTCAGCATCAAACCCCTGGCTGGTGTTAAGTCAACAGCCTTTAGTCGTAAGTCCTAAACCGGATTTCGTCCTTTTTTACTTAGACCTTAAGATCAGCCGTCAATAACATCGTTAACATGGCACAAGATGGTAGAGATTTATAACCTGGTAACCACATTGGTAGCAGAATTCGAACTGCTATTGATCGTTATTTCGCCATTTGAATTGCTTTTAATGTTTTTAACAAAGCTCCCATTAACTGCATACCGGTAAACCGAATTTGGTTTTAATTGGTGTACAACATATACAACGGGCCTGCCTGCCTGTTGCCGCCATTCCATTGTGTCGGCGGCCCAGTTTTTTATGCTGATTGACAGTCTGCCTGCCGATGCGGCCTGTAATGATACCGCATCGCTGCTGCCGTTAAAATAGGATAGCCGGCCTTTCGTTACGTCAAAGCCAAATCTTGTATCGGCGGTAACTTTAAACATTTTATCAGAAACTGAATAGCTGTCTTGGTCCAGTGTTATCGCCAGTTTTTTACCCCTGAAATTATAATTGAGCACGGTTCCGGCAAGCTCAGGTGTGATATGCGGGTCGAGGTAGAAGCGGTTATACAGCGGGTTTATGCCGTAAATAGCCTGGTACAGGCCCGCAATGGTCAGGCTGTTGCCCGATAATATGTCATCTCCCTGGCCATCCTGTTTGATCCTGGCATAACGCTGAAACGCAAGACCATCTTTGCTGTATTGGTCCAATACATTCCTAACGTATTTCATTGCAATACCGGGGTTGTACGCGGCATATGCCTTTACAGCTACGGAGCCCCATGATAAAAACAGGTCGCCGTTTTCATAGGAGGGAAATGGGAACTGCCATTCTTTGCCCTCGCCCGGTGCGTACGAGGTCATGCACAGCGGCCAGAAGAAAAGCTTTTCCTGCTGCATTTGCGCTTCAATTTTGTCCAGTATAATTTTTGTCCGGGCGGCATTGTCGCAAATGCCGTAGGCAATGGCCATAAAGTTTACCGGGGTAACCATATTGCGCCCATGCATGGTTTGGTCCTTATCGCGCCAATGATCATAACAGCCATTTTCCGCATCCCAAAATCCGCCATCCTTTGTGCCTTTGTTAAAGCTGGCCTTTAGTTTGGCTGCAAAGCCTGCGTAATATTTTGCTTTAGGCATATTATTCAACTGCCGTTCTATACCCGCCCATTTAACAAGGGCATGGTAAAGCTTTGCGTTTACAAAAGCATTTTCATAGGATGCCCATATAATATCAATCCAGTCGCTGCTCTTTTTTTCGCCTAGGTTATCAGTCATCATTTCAACCAGGCCGTTTCCGTTACGGTCACTTTTAAGTATCCAGTCCAAAGCCTTTTCACAGTCAGCCTGGCGACTTTTAACCCAGGTTTTATCTCCGGTCATATCATACAGCTCGGCAATATTGGTAACCAGGTCCGGGTTCGAGTCCATTAAAATACCCCATTGGGCCTCGTAAAACCCGTACTTATTGAACTTGCCCGGCATGGCGTCTTCGTTGGTATAGGCCCACCTGGGATAAACCCGCCCGCCGGGTTTGATAGCATGTGTGCAATAATAATCAAGGCAACTTTGATAACCTCTCAGATAGTTTGGATCATTAATTGCCAGTCCTAACTGCGCTATATACTGCTCATGCAGGCAAATAGGGCCGTAAGGCGTATGCCAGCTGTTGCCGCCGAAATGGAGGGAATCGATAACGCCTATCCTGGCGATGGTGTTGAGCACGGCGCCCACTTTTTCCCCGTCAACACCTTTAAATTTGCCGCGCCCATACTTTTCACCAAAATCAAAATAACTGAATGTGATGCTTTGCCTGCTTGCGCCTGCATGAATGATAAACGGGGCCCATACATCCGTTCGCCCCCTTACAAATCTTCTGCGGTTGGTGCCGCTGTCCAGCTTGGGTATCAATTCCTTGTCTGAAGTGCAAATGGTATAAGCCAGCTTGTCGTCATTCGTCCGCGAATATTTCATCGCAACGTTTCTCCCGGATGCATCAACCGTTATATTTAAACCGTTGCCTGTTTTGCTGTTCCAGAAATCGGATGAGCGGGTATGCACTCCGTAAGTGGATAGTTTCTCATTAAAAAGATAAAACCACGCCACACCTCCATAGCCCTGGTACGCGCCCTCCCAGGTATCAATGCTGTCGAAGTTGAAAATCGGCGTTGCCAGTTCATCCGGCTTTAATGGTTTACCGCAGCTTCTTTCTATCGTCCACTTGATATTTTTATCAGTGATAACAAACAGCCAGTTTTCTTTAATATCAAAACTGTCGTTTCCGTAATCAATGCCGTTGATTTTTATTGTATTTCCTCCCCTTATCAGTGTCGGTGTTTGTTTTAGGTGCAGGGAGGAGTACGTTTTGCCATCTATGCTAATGGAGGTAAATATGCCCCCGGGGCCGCTAATTACCTTTTGGCCATTAATGGTAAGCGAAGTGATACAGGCTTCCGTCCCATAGTTGAGCATCATCATGATCCGGCTGTTACTGATGGGGACCTCTTTAGCAAACGATACAGCCGGAAAAAAAATAAATAACCAATAAATTAAAGTGATACGAATGGGTCTGTTCAGCATAGTTCTCGCTTTTTAGATCGAGTTTTTTTACCGCTCTTTTCGTGGCAAACAAGCTAATTAAAATTTGAAAGATTAAATATAGATAAAAAAGCGAGGACCATGTAAAGTTGTGGCGCCAGCTCATACCGCTGGGCGCAAACAGGTTGCCGCTTGTATACCCAGGGGAGTTTTTTACGCCTCAAACGCGTTGGGCGGTGCCCGAAACTTCTTTCCATCTTTTTACTGTTATTTTTTTGAATGCTTGCTAAAAGAAAAAAGTGTCGAAATCCGGCTCCCCGGCGTATCTTTCCCGGCTTAATTTCACATATTTGCGACAAAAAATTAAAACATCGCTGCATGAGCTTAGTAGTTATTGGTACCGTGGCGTTCGACGCCATTGAAACACCCTTTGGTAAAACAGATAAAATTGTTGGCGGCGCTGCTACTTATGCCAGTCTTGCTGCGTCCTACTTTTACGACAAAGTAAAAATTGTTGCCGTTGTGGGCGACGATTTTCCAAAAACTGAAATTGAGGACCTTAATAATCATAACATAAGTACCGAAGGCCTGCAGGTGAAGGCAGGTGAGAAATCATTTTTTTGGGCCGGCAAGTACCACAATGATATGAACAGTCGCGATACGCTTGTAACGGAGCTGAATGTGCTGGCTGATTTTGACCCTGTTATCCCGGCCTCGTACCAGGATTGCGAATATCTTATGCTGGGAAACTTAACCCCCAAAATACAGCAAACCGTGATAAAACGCTTAAAAAACCGGCCGAAACTTATCGTATTGGACACCATGAATTTTTGGATGGACGTGGCGCTTGACGACTTGCTGGAAACCTTGAAAATGGTGGATGTTTTAACGATTAACGATGCCGAAGCAAGGCAGCTATCGGGCGAGCATTCGCTGGTGAGGGCCGCGCATAAGATATTGGCAATGGGGCCGCAGTATCTCATCATCAAAAAGGGCGAGCATGGCGCCCTGCTTTTCCACGAAGACAGGATATTTGCTGCACCGGCCTTACCCCTGGCCGATGTATTTGACCCAACCGGCGCGGGCGATACCTTTGCAGGCGGCTTTATCGGCTATATGGCCAAGGTGGGTACGGTTAGCTTTAACAACATGAAAAATGCCATCATTTTCGGCTCGGCGCTCGCCTCTTTCTGTGTCGAGAAATTCGGGACTGAAAAAATAAGAAACCTAAGCAACGGCGAAATATCCGCCCGCGTGCAGGAATTTGTAAGCCTGGCAAAATTTGAAATAAATTGATTGGGACTTCGGATTTCGTCTGGTAGCAAATTACTAACGAAGACGGGCTTAATGCGGTAAATGAAATTGAAAAGTACTTTAACGCAAATCCGTAGATCAGTTGACAAGACATTTAGCTTATGATGCCATAGCAAAAGGAACAACGTGAATCTTATCCGATTTCTTTTCAGCCAGCCATAAATCATAACCTTGCTGCATATTCATCCATAGCTGTGGCGTTGTATTTAATGCCTTTGATAAGCGGATCGCCATCTCTGCACTCACACCCATATGGCCATTTATCAATTGCGACAACGTTTTAAGGGTAACCCCCAGCTTAGCAGCAGCCTGGGTAATATTTATTTCCATTGGCTCCAGGTAAAGCCCTTTTAATACCGTTCCGGGATGTACCGGCGCCATGCCTCTTTTTAACATAATTCAATTTTTAATTTTAAACCTAATCCTGCATACAATCAATTATTGCTATAAAAGTAACGGATCGGGAAATACATTTGAATATTTAAAAGCATAATTTCATAATATTGCATCTAATCCATGCTTAGTTCATCGCTCATGAAACGCCTGCTCTCCCTCGTCATTACCCTTCACTTAGTAACATTGGCCACCGCGCAACCCACAAAGCCCCTCCCCCGCGTCGCCATCGCCGGCCTCGGTATTGAATCAAGTACCTTTTCCCCGGCGCAAACGGATGAGGCGGCTTTTCATGCAAAATATGGCGCTGACGTATTTTCCATTTATCCGTTTATGTCCGCCGATTCGCCGCTTCGTCGCAGGGCGGTTTGGGTTCCAACTTTGGAAGGCCATGCTTTGCCGGGCGGAATAGTTACGCGCGCGGCTTATGAATCATTGGTGAATAAAACGCTTGATTCCCTAAAAAATCACCTGCCCTACGACGGGCTTTTTTTCGACATTCATGGCGCCATGAGCGTTGTCGGGCTTGATGATCCGGAAGGAGATTTTATTGTTAGGATCAGGAAAGTCATCGGAACAAAAACGATTATCTCCACATCAATGGACCTGCACGGGAATGTTTCATGGCGCCTTGCCGAAAATACCGACCTGATCACCTGCTACCGTATGGCGCCGCATGAAGATGCTATGCAAACCAAGGAACGTGCGGTAACAAACCTGCTCGCGCGCCTTGAAAACGGAAAGGGTAAGCCAGCTTATAAAGCATATATTTCCATCCCCATATTGCTTCCCGGCGAAAAAACAAGCACGCGCATCGAGCCGGCAAAAAGCGTTTATGCGGCGGTTTGGCCTGCAGCGGTGCAACCGGGCATCGTCGACGCCGCTATTTGGGTTGGCTATGCCTGGGCCGATGAACCGCGTAACCATGCTGTTGTTATGGTTATCGGTGATGATAAAGAAACGGTAACCCATACGGCCGAACAACTGGCGCGGCGGTTTTGGGACGCCAGAAATGGCTATGCTTTTGTAGCCCCGACAGGCAATTTAAAAGAATGCCTGGACAAAGCTTTGGCAAGCAGCAAACGCCCCTTCTATATCAGTGATTCGGGGGATAACCCAACAGCGGGCGGAGCGGGCGACGTAACCTGGACATTAACACAAATCCTTGCCCGGCCAGAGTTTAAATCAGAAAATGGCCCTTCGCTTATTTATGCCTCGATTCCGGGGCCTGAACTTGTGGAAAAGGCAATAGCTGCCGGTGTTGGCGGGCATGTGGATGCCTTTGCCGGCGCCAAAGTTGATAACCGCAATGCCCCGCCGGTGCGGATATCCGGAACTGTAGAATCCATAGTTTCCGGCGACCAGGACGCCGGGGTAGAGGTATCGGTTAAGGTTGGAAGCGTTCATGTCATCGTCACAAAAAAACGCAAGCCTTATCATCACGAGGCTGATTTTACGAGGCTTGGCCTTAATCCGCGAAAAGCGGATATTGTGGTGGTAAAAATTGGCTACCTGGAGCCCGAACTTTATGCCATGGAGGCCGACTGGCTGCTGGCGCTAACTCCCGGAGGCGTTGATCAGGATATAGAACACCTGCCCTATCACAGGATTGAACGTCCAATGTTTCCGATCGATAGAAACTTTGCAGAGCCGGACCTTTCGGCGAAGCTGGTGCCGGCCTCGGATAGGTTAAAGTAAGCATTCTTTTGTTGCCTAAGTACGTGCGATGCCCCCGCCGTTGTCAAATGATTTTTCTTCGAAATTATGTATAAAGGTTAAATTTTTGTTATTTGTAGTCCTTTATCAAAACCGATCATGCACAGAAGAAATTTCCTGAAAACAAGCTCATTAGCGGGACTAACGCTGACCACCATGGCTACGGCAGCTTGCCACACCTCGCCGGCAACCGATAGCAGCGCACCCGGTGCCGCACAACCCGATGATTTTGAATTGAACGAGGTAACCATCGATGCCCTGCAGCAGAAAATGGCAAGTAAAGCCTACACATCGCGCTCCATTACCGAAATGTACTCAAAGCGGATTGACGCCATCGATAAAGGCGGCCCGAAACTAAATTCGGTGATTGAGCTTAATCCCGATGCGTTGAGTATTGCCGACGCGATGGACAAAGAACGCGCGGCAGGAAAAATACGCGGGCCGCTGCACGGCATCCCGGTTTTAATAAAGGACAATATCAGCACCGGCGATAAAATGCATACCACGGCCGGGGCGCTGGCTATTGCTGATAATATTATGAAACAGGACGCCTTCATCATAAAAAAGCTAAGGGATGCAGGCGCTGTTTTACTGGGGAAAACAAATCTGAGCGAATGGGCCAATTTCAGGTCGACACACTCAACCAGCGCCTGGAGCAGTCGCGGCGGTCAAACCAAATGCCCTTGTATTTTGGATAGAAACCCGAGCGGCTCAAGCGCCGGATCAGGGTCGGCAGCATCGGCCAATTTATGCGCCATTGCGATAGGGACCGAGACCGATGGCTCGATTGTTTCGCCATCGTCGGTAAACGGACTTGTGGGCATTAAACCTACGGTTGGTTTATGGAGCCGCGCCGGCATTATCCCCATATCAAAAACACAGGACACCGCCGGCCCGATGACGCGCACCGTTAAAGATGCCGCCATTTTGTTAGGCGCCCTTGCCGGGGATGATCCGCAGGACGTCTATACCCGGGCCAGTAAAGGCAAAGTTGAAGCAGATTATACCAAATTTTTGGATCCAAACGGCTTGAAAGGCAAGCGCATCGGCGTTGAAAAAGATGGGTTGAAGGTTAGCCCGGCGATGGATAAGATATTCCAGGAAGCCATAGCGACGCTGAAAAGCCAGGGAGCCACTATTGTTGAGGTTGAACTGTATAAACAAATAAAAGAAGCCGGCAAAGCCCAGATGCCGGTGCTGTTATATGAGTTTAAAGACGGCCTGAACAAGTATTTAAGCGCAGCCAATTCGAAGGTAAGATCGCTTGCCGACGTGATTGCCTTTAATAAACAAAACGAAGCCAAAGCGATGCCTTTTTTTAAGCAGGAGATATTAGAAGAGGCAGAAAAGAAAAAAGGGCTGGACGAAAAAGAATACCTTGAGGCCGTAGCGAAAACTACCGGTATTACCCGCAACGCCATCGACACCCTGTTAAAACAAAATAACCTGGATGCCATCGTGGCCCCTACCAACGGCTTTGCGGATTGCATCGACCTGGTGAACGGCGATTATGACAACGGCTTTTCATTTTCCTCGCCGGCGGCCATGGCGGGTTACCCGCACATTACCGTGCCAATGGGTTATTTTAACGAATTGCCGGTTGGTATATCGTTCATCAGCACTGCCTATAAAGAGGGCGATATTATAAAGCTCGGCTATGCCTACGAACAAGCCTCCAAAAAACGGATGCCGCCGAAGTTTAAGGTTGATTTGTTGGGGTGAAATAGGAGATTAGAGATTGGTTAATTAGAGATTAGGTTTGTTTTTCTTTAATTTGCAACACAAAACCGCAAACTGCGAACTTAAAACTGCAAACTGAAATGGAATTTGGCCGTGTAAGCTCTGAAGAATTGGCGCAGGTGGATTTTACCTTTCCGCCTGATCCCGAATTAACCGTTAAAACCCTGAAGGAAGCTAAAAATGGAAAGCCTTTGGCTGTTCATGTTGGCTGCGCCAAATGGGGGCGTAAGGAATGGATAGGCCAGATCTATCCCCTTAAAACCAAAGAGGCCAATTTTTTGGATGAGTACGTAAACCATTTTGACTGCATTGAGCTTAATGCCACCTTTTACAATATATATGGCCCTGACACGATTGCCAAATGGAAGCAAAAAACGGCTGCCAATCCGGGTTTTAAGTTTTGCCCCAAATTTTCGCAAAACATTACGCACATCCGCCGTTTAAAAAATGCCGACGAGATAACGACCAAGTTTTACGAGGGTATTATGGCTTTCGGCGAAAAGCTGGGGCCGCTGTTTTTACAGGTGGGCGATAACTTCACGCCAAAAAGCCTGCCTGATTTAAAGGCGTATCTTGAAAGTTTGCCAAAAGATGTGCCGGTTTTTTTAGAGTTAAGGCATAAAGAATGGTTTGCCATCCCCGAAAACCGCGACAAAATATTTAACCTGCTGCACGAGTTAAAGATCGGCGCCGCAATAACCGATGCTTCCGGCCGAAGGGACGTTGTGCATATGGAATTGTCCACACCCCATGCCTTTATCCGCTTTGTAGGAAACGGGCTTCACCCTACCGACTATGCCCGCGTTGACGAGTGGGTAGCACGCATAAAACAATGGCAGCAAATGGGCCTGCAGTCGGTTTGGTTTTTGATGCACCAGCACGAAGAAGAGTTTTCGCCACGGCTGGCTGATTATGTTGTTGAGCAAATCAATAAAGAATTGGGGCTGGATATAAAAAGGCCGCAGTTTTTGGATGATAACAAGGGGCTGTTTTGATAACTGACTAAACCCGGGCTTTGGTTTTTTGAAGCACAATAGACTGCTCCATTGAGCAGATTTTACTGATCTTTTAAAATCAACGAAATCCTCAAATCATTAAAATCAGCGGTTCAGGCCTAAGCGGATATCATACCCGACACCACGTTAATACTCAACGCCAATATAGCCGTATTAAAAGCAAATGACATGAGAGAATGCATGATACATACCCTTCGTATCCTTCGTGAAGATATATTTACATCCGACACCTGGAAGGTCATGCCTACGATGAAGGAAAAATAGACAAAATCGAGGTAATCAGGCTGCTGCTTACCCGGAAACTGCAAGCCGCCAACGCCTTTCACATCGCCGTCAATATCGGTATCGACATCATAATACAGATGCGCATAACGCAGCGTATATATGGTATGCAGCATCCACCACGAAACGATTACAGCGCTCATCGCCAGCAATATATGTTCGTTTTTTGCAGCGCCCGGCACACCTTTGGTCGACTTAAACAGGAAAATGATGGCCACCAGGCTTGCAATGGATGCAGCCGATATAAATACAAAAAGGAAGGTCCTGCTGGAATCCTGTAATTTGGCGATCTTCCTTACCTCGAGCGGGTGCGACGTTATGATGATTACCCAATCCATGAATATTATGGTTAAGGCACAGCCAACCCATGTAAGCAAAGACAACGCGGGAGCAGAAGCCCTGTGGTAATTGAATAAAAACACAACCGCGGCAACAGCCAGCGCAATTATCAAACGATAATGTGCATCTATGCGATAGAAGAAACGTTTATCAGCCTGTAGTTTATTGGCCATAAGTTGAGGATAGTCCGAAAGTCCGAAAGACGGGAAGTCCGGAAGTTAAATAAAATGAACAGTTTGGTATTTGACGTAATATTACGACAAAAACTCAAATTAACAATACCCTTCCGACTTACCGACTTTCGGACTAATCCCCAATTATTTCCGCAACCCGGCCTACCTGTCCATCCTCCAACCGAACCTTTATTCCGCGGGAATGGTATGGGGAACTGGTAAGCAGGTCTTTTACAATGCCACGCGTTTTTTTACCTGAGCGCTGGTCCTTTTTAAGGATGATGTCGACTTCAAGGCCGGGGTAGATATCGCTTCGGTTTCGTCCGTGCATATTTTTTTATGATTTCACCGATTGTTTATTTTTGATTACACCGATTATTTTTTTGATTACACCGATTGTTTTTTTGCGATTTCACCGATTATTTTTTTTGATTTCACCGATTACGAGATTAATGCTTTAATCGCTTTCTCCACTTTTTCAAAATCAAAATTTGCGACCAGTTTATCAAATGCCGAGGTAATCTGTTCATTTCCCAAATTACCGATACTGCCCTCGTGAGTATGGTTAACGTCCTTTTTAGGGTTAAATTCCCCTTTTTCAATGGCGGCGCCAACTTGCTTGTAAGCATCGCGGAACGGAACGCCGCTTAGTACAAGGCGGTTAACTACCTCCACGCTGAACAGGTAGGCATACTTGGGGTCGCTCAAAATATCCGCATTTACTGTTATATTTTGCAGCATAAAGGTTGCCATGTGCAGGCAGTTTTTCAGGTCGCTAAAGGCAGGGAATAATAATTCCTTTAGCAACTGCAGCTCGCGGTGGTAGCCTGATGGCAGGTTGATGGTCATCATGGCTACATCATTTGGCAGGGCCTGCAGGCGATTGCATTTGCCGCGCATGATTTCCCAAACGTCAGGGTTTTTTTTGTGCGGCATGATGCTGCTGCCGGTGGTGAGGGTATCCGGATAGCTCACAAAAGCAAAATTCTGGCTCAGGTACAGCGCCTGGTCCATGGCCATTTTTGCCAGCGTGGCCGCGATGGACGACAGCGCCTGGGCTATAACCCTTTCGGTTTTACCGCGGCCCATTTGGGCATAAACTACGTTATAATTAAGGCTTTCGAAACCTAATAATTTGGTGGTTAGGGTACGATTAATCGGGAACGATGAGCCATAACCTGCCGCTGAGCCAAGGGGGTTTTTATTGGTGATCTTCCATGCGGCCAAAACCATTTCGAGATCGTCGGACAAGCTCTCAGCGTACGCACCAAACCATAAACCGAAAGAGGACGGCATAGCTATCTGCAAATGCGTATAGCCGGGTAATAAAACGTTCTTATGCTTTTCACTCAGTTCCACTAAAAGCCGGAAGAGCTTTTCGGTTTCCTCAACCATCCCTTGCAGCTCATGCCTGAAAAACAGTTTAAGATCAACCAAAACCTGGTCGTTGCGCGAGCGGCCGCTGTGTATTTTTTTGCCGGCTTCACCAATACGTTGAGTGAGCAGCAGTTCAACCTGGGAGTGCACGTCCTCAACCTCCGGCGCGATGGTGAATTTACCATCTTCAATCTCCCGGTAAATAGTTTTTAATTCGTTTTGAACCAATTGCAGGTCATCGGAACTCATCAGACCGATACTTTCAAGCATCCGGGTATGAGCAAGCGAGCCAAGCACGTCAAAAGCAGCCATCTGCAAATCAAACTCACGGTCGCGGCCGACTGTGAAGTTTTCAACCAGTTCATTTACCGTAACCGACTTTTGCCAGATTTTACTCATTTGATTTACGAATATTATAATTTTCCTGCCACATCGCCCGTGTTGCCATTGCGAGTGTAGCGTGGCGATCTTGTCGCCACGCATTGACACCACTATGTGTTGCGACGAATTTCAAACTTACTTCTTTTGAAAGAAAATCCTGTAAATCACACTATCTTTTCCAGCATTTTGATATACAAATCAATTCCCTCTCTCATTTCCTCTATATAAACAAACTCATCAGCCATGTGGGACCGCGCCGAATCCCCGGGACCGACTTTTAATGATGGAATATCTAATAACGATTGATCAGACGTTGTTGGCGAACCATAAGTGGCAAGGCCCAAAGCTATCCCTGCCTTCACAATAGGATGATTTTTATCAATTTTTGAAGGCTTTAGCCTGATGGAGCGCGGTTTTACATCGCAGCTTACATGCCGGCGGATAATCTCCAGTACTTCCTCGTTGCGATAGGCATCCGTCACCCTTACATCAACAATAAAATTGCAGCTTGCCGGCACAACGTTATGCTGTGAGCCGGCATTGATTACGGTAACCGACATTTTTACCGGCCCAAAAACTTCGGATTCTTTTGGAAACCGGTAAGTCCTGAACCACTCAATATCGGGCAAGGCCTTATAAATAGCGTTCTCACCTTCTTCGCGGGCGGCATGACCGGCCTTGCCGTGCGCCACGCAATCCAATACCATTAAGCCCTTTTCGGCAATGGCCAGCTGCATCAGCGTAGGCTCGCCGACGATGCCGAAATCCAGCTTGCCGAGCTCCGGTATAATGAGCTCCAGGCCGTTTACCCCGGATATTTCCTCCTCGGCAGTTACGGCCAGGCAGAAATTATATTTAAGGTTTTTGCGATGATAGAAATACACGAAAACCATGATCAGCGATACCAAACAGCCTCCCGCATCGTTGCTGCCAAGGCCGTAAAGCTTGCCGTCCTCGATCTTAGCGTCAAAAGGGTCGCGGGTATAACCCGAATTTGGTTTTACGGTATCGTGGTGCGAATTGAGCAGGATGGTGGGCTTCGATGCGTCAAAATCCTCGTTTCTTGCCCAAATATTGTGTTGTTTTCTGTAGGTCTCAATGCCTTGTTCCTGCAAAAATATTTCAATAACATCGGCGGTCAGGCCCTCCTCCCTGCTGAATGATGGTATGGCAATTAATTGCTGTAGCAGGTTGGTTGCCTCTTCGGAAAGAGCGTTTCTATTGATCATAAATGCGAGAATCTATAACAACTGAATTTCCGAGTTGTCCTGGTTTAATAGCGCTTATTAAAAATGAATTGGAAAGATTATAGTGACGTTGCTTCGTGCGAATTAAAATAATTCAACCATTTAAAAATCTAAGGTATCATCGTAGATTTGAGCAATTAAATTTTGGATAATCTTTCTAAGAGCTTGCGAGTTGAATATTTCTTTTAAAGTCGCTTCGAGCTGCCCTTGATTTTCAGTCGTATATTTACGATCTTGGATTTTGTCATCAATTAAAACGGGGTATATCGAAGTGGCATGGTTAGATGCTCTAAATAATGTAAAGGTATATCCATTAAGAGCGGAAGCCTGAATTCTAAAAGTAAAGGATAAATGCCCACCATCATCCAATCCCTGGGACAGAGTAGCCTTCAAACCAGTATCTAATGAATTAAAAAATTCAACTTGTTTTTCAAAAACCGACTTTGGAGTTGTAATTTCCCTTTTTTCAAAAGCAGGCCAAAGATTTTCCATTGTTAAAAGTCTAATTTGAAATTTAATGGCAAATGATCAGAAATTGAATCGTCAATTCTCGTAGTTGCTCTTATTATTTTAGTCAAAGATACGCCATTAATTTTTTCTATTATAAATAATTTGTTATCATCAAAATTATCTAATAGGTCTGGCCTAATCAAGATTTGATCGTACATATTCCAAAAATGACTTGCATAAGTACTGGTGTTATGATAATGAGTTCCGTTTACATTTCCCCTACCAAAATCCCCCAAAAAAGACCACATCGGATTATACAAAAATTCAAATTTCTTATTGTAAATTTCCCTGTTGTTAGTTTTAGCGATGTCCCGATTCATAACAGAATGTAATCCGAAGGCATTAATCATTCCATTTTCAAACGGATTCATGTTAAAGTCGCCAACTATAATTGTGCGTCTATGCTTGTTCTGTGCCTCAACAAAGTTAATATCTTCAATTAATTGAGTACACATTGCGTTGTGGTCGTCTTGATTACCCCAGTTATTTTTGGACGGTAAGTGAACAATGCATAAGTTGAATAAAGCATTACTTGTTTTAATTTCCTTTATACAATACCTCGGATGTTCATACAATGTTGATGTCGAACTATCCGAGTTGATTGAATAAAAATGCCCCTTTTTAAATTGGATATTTTTGTGATAGTAAAATTGCTTGCCTGTAGAAGCAGATAATTGATTTACAAGTTGCCATGGATCAGCAATATTTTCAATTAAAATCACAAATTCCGCATTTTGTTCAAAAACCAAATCTGTTACTTCCTTGTAAAGGGCTTTTCTTTGGGTATTCCACAAAATAAACGAAAGTTCCATTAATCAAACATACTACATTACATCGTTATTACTTTATCTTAATAAAAAACACTCACTCAATCTTCGAATATTTCCTCGTATCCCGCATCGTGATATAAAGCACCAGCGAAAGGGCGATGCAAATGGTAATGTACCAGTAAAACCATTCCTGGTGGTGGTGCTCTTTAAAATCGAGGGCAATGTATTCGGCGGTGCCGCCGAAAAGGGACACTGCTATTGCATAAGGAAACCCAACGCCAAGCGCACGTACGTTTGCCGGAAAAAGCTCGGCTTTTACCACGGCATTGATCGAAGTGTAGCCGCTCACGATAACCAGGGCGCACATGATGAGCGCAAATGCTATCCAGACATCTTTGGTGGTGCTCAATGCCATCATAATAGGGTATGTTGTAAGCGTGCCTAAAATGCCAAATGCAATCAGCAGCGGCTTCCTGCCAATTTTATCCGACAATGCACCGAAAATGGGTTGTATCAGCATAACCACAACAAGGGTAAGGGTTGAAATAAGCGTAGCGCTGTTTTTTGAAAATCCCGAAGTATTTACCAGGAACTTCTGCATGTAAATGGCAAATGTGTAAAAGGCCACCGTACCGCCCATTGTTAAGCCGATGACTGTAAAAACTGCTTTCGGGTGTTCAAGCAGCGCCTTTATGGTGCCGCGTGCGGCGCGGGTTTTACCGTTATCCGCCTCGAGCGAAACGGATTCGTGCAGGCTGCGCCGCAGGTACATGACGATAAGCGCCAATATTGCGCCGATGGCAAAAGGGATCCGCCAGCCCCATTGATGCAGTTGTTTGTCCGTTAAAAAAAATCGCTGCAGCAGTACCAGCACGCCCAACGCCACCAGTTGGCCCATGATCAGCGTTACATACTGGAAACTTGAGTAAAAGCCCCGGTGCTTTTTGGCAGCCATTTCGCTGAGATAGGTGGCGCTGGTACCATACTCGCCGCCAACGCTTAGCCCTTGTATTATTCGCGCCAAAACAAGCAACAAGGGCGCGGCAACGCCAATTTGCTTATACCCCGGCGCCACGGCTATAATAAGCGAGCCGGCGCTCATTAGTAAAACCGAAAAGGTGAGTGCCGCCTTGCGCCCCTTTCTATCGGCGAAGGAGCCCATAACCCAGCCGCCGAGCGGGCGCATTAAAAACCCGATGGCAAAAATGCCGGCGGTATTCAGCAGTTGGGCGTTCTGGTTACCGGACGGAAAAAAAGCCCCCGAAAAATACAACGAAAAAGCCGTATAGGCATACCAATCGTACCACTCGACCAGGTTGCCAAGCGAACCGCCGATGATTGACTTTATTCGTTGAGCCGTTGTTTGGGGCAGAGGGGCGGCAGCCGGGTCTTGCATAAATTTTTGTGATTTAATGTTTTAAAGATATATATTTATTGCTGCCTGCAATATAAATTTCAGGCCGGTAATCAATCGCCAATACCATGAAAAAAATAGCCCTTCTTTTAATTGTTTTACAAATGATAGTGCTGACCGCCTTCAGCCAGCAATATGGTAACAACCCGGCCACTGGGAAATACTATAATGTCCGCGGCATCAGGATGTACTGCGAAGTTTATGGTAAAGGCGAGCCGCTGCTGCTGATACATGGCAATGGCGGAAACATTTCTGCCTTCAGTAATACTATTCCTTATTTTTCAAAAAGATACCAGGTGATCGCCGTCGACAGCCGTGCTCACGGGAAATCAACCGACCCGAAAGATTCGCTGAGCTTTGAAATGATGGCCGACGATTTTAACGCCCTGCTTGAAACCATGCACATAAAAAAGACCTACGTTATCGGCTGGAGCGATGGCGGCATCAACGCCCTTGTATTGGCCATGCGCCATCCCGATAAGGTAATCAAGCTGGCATCTACGGGCGCTAATTTATGGCCCGATTCAACCGCGCTTATCCCATCCCTGTGGAAGGATATGGAAAAACAATATGCAGAACAAAAAAATAAGAAGCGCACGACAGCCAAAGAAAAAAACGACTGGAAAATATTTTTACTCGATTACCAGCAACCTAATATCCCTTTGTCAGCTTTAAAAGCTATTAAATGCCCTTCGCTGATCATTTGCGGCGACCGTGACCTGATCCCCATTGAGCATACCGTTTTGATCTATAAAAATATTCCCGACGCCTGGCTATGGGTGGTACCGCACTCCGGCCATCCTACCCTTATAGAACACCGGGATGATTTTAATAACAAAGTGGAGGAGTTTTTTAAAACGGCCAAATAGAGGAGAGCCAGGAACCAAGAACCAAGAACCAAGAACCAAGAGCCAAGAACCAAGAGCCAAGATCGAAAACCTGGATTGGGAATTTTTGGTTTTTTGTGTTTCTCCCGAAGTGCTTATCTGTTCCTGGCCATCGGGACTTGCTCATTGCAAACCCGCGACTTTTCACGGTAATGATTTTCTATCGCTTCGCCGATTTCATCGATTGGAAGGTTATCAGCCCCAAAACGGTGTTCAACTTTTTTCCAGATCCCAAAGTCATTTCTTTGGATGATGTGACAGGTAGCATAATTAAATACGCTAAAAATACAATTACCGGGGCTATCGCGTATTATCCTGTAGGTTTCGTTTTTAATTATTACTTCAAATGACTCCATAGCGCTTAGGTTTTACAAAACTAATAGTTAATACGCAGGCTTTAAGGGGGTGTTTTAACGGTATTTTTATGAGGTTTTAACGGGTTGTTTTTTACAAAAACGGATGATGAACCTAAAGCGGGTCTCAATTTTTACTCCTTATAAGTCAAACAATTGCGGTTTACACACGTTGTTCAGCAACAGTGACCGACTCCGGCAATAACATAAGTTCTATTGCTAAACCGGCATAACAGCATTAAGCAAAATCTGGTGCTTTAATCAAGGGATATGAACGGAAATGAGCAGAGTGAATCAGGTGTGGAATATTCTAATATTTTGGCTGACACTATTATCGGGAAGAATTTTAAGGAGCATTACAGCACGGTTGCACAAAGAATTAAAGCCTTCAACCGCTCTATCGATAACAAGAAAAAAGCTTGTGAAGACTATAGCTGGATGGTAAGCGTTTGCTATCGTTATTACCGGCTGCAGGAATTGATCCGGGTTTCACATAAGCTAAAGTTGTGAATTGGTTGTAAGGGTTGTTACAAAAGTTATAAAGGTTATAAAAGTTGTAAGGAACGACTAACCTTTCAACTTATTACAACATCTGCAACCACTACAACTCCGATCAATTATTCACCAGTTTAAGCGCACCTTCGCTGTAGCGCATACCCGTATTTGGATATTTGTTTATCACATTTTGTATATCCTGCAGGTCGGCTGATGAAAGTTCAATACCGACCGATGCCGCATTTTCGCGCAGGTATTTTGTTTTTTTTGTGCCTGGGATAGGGATAATATCGTCGCCCTGGGCCAGTACCCAGGCTATGGCAAGCTGGGCGGGCGTACAGTTTTTTTGCGCGGACAACTGCGCAAACGCTTCCGCAAGCTGCTGGTTGTTTTCTTTAAAATCATCGCTGAAGCGGGGCAGCGTCTTGCGGAAGTCGGTGCTTGCCAGGTCATCAATTTTAAAAGTATTTGTGATTAGACCACGCGAAAGCGGGCTAAACGGAACGAGCGAAATTCCCAATTCCCTGCAAACGGGTAATATTTCGGCTTCTACATCACGCGTTAGCAGCGAATATTCGCTTTGCAAGGCCGCAATGGGGTGCACCGAGCATGCTTTACGTAGTGATGCGGCAGAAGCTTCGGATAAGCCCAGGTAGCGCACTTTGCCTTCTTTAACAAGGCCGGCCATAGCCCCCACCGTTTCTTCAACCGGTATATTCGGGTCAACGCGGTGGGCATAGTAAAGATCGATTGTGTCAATATTCAACCTTTTAAGGCTTTTTTCCACAGCAGTTTTTAGATAAGCAGGCGAACCGTCGAAATAGGAGCCGGAAGAACCGGGATAGCTGTCGCCGCCCTCCCTTTGCCTGAAACCGAATTTGGTAGCTATAAAAACTTTGTCGCGGTTTGGGGCCAATACTTTGGCAACCAACTCTTCATTTTTGCCGTTGGCGTAAACGTCGGCGGTATCCCAGAAGTTGATGCCGAGATCGAGCGCGAGATTTAAGGTAGCGATGGATTCTTCATCATTAAATGTGCCGTAGCCGTGGTTCATACCCATGCAGCCTAAGCCGATGGCTGACAATTTTTCGCCGGTTTTTCCGAGTTCCCTGAATTTCATAAAGTATTGTTTTTAATTCTTATCATAGTACCGGTCTAATGCGGTAATTGCCTCGCCCGAACCCCAGTCCAAAGGAAAGAGGCTTAAAAGGATAAAATACATGCACTTTGCGACTGCCAGCAACGAGAATCGTCTTTTAAATTTACTTCGTTCTTTTTTATCCCGCACTAATCACGTCCGGCCACCGCATCAGTGATCGACCGGCGAATAAACGAGGAACGGGTTGTCGAGGCTGTAACCACTGTTTCCAACCGTACGTGCGCTTATCGTCATCAGCATGCTTTTACGCCCGCCGGCATCATAGGCGACCGTTGCAAAGGTACTGCTATATGCCGTTAGCAGGGAAACATTTGTAAGATATCCGCCTACTCCAATAAAATCCTTTGAAAAAAACTTCGCTTTTGACGCGTTACGAGTCAGTCCGACATTCTTCCAGGTTCCATGGTCGTAATACATGCCGAACGCTTCATTTGATTCGCCCACGGCGCCCGCTTCAATGGTGATAGCCATAGCACCATTAGGGCCCTGGTTTGCCTGGAAACCTTTGATCTTAACGTTCGGTTTTTCAATGGATGTTAAAACATTCGTTTGGTTGGCTGCCAGGTTAATGTCCCATAGCTGCTCACTCTCCAGCGTAGCCTCGCAGGGCAAAAATATCAGGTGGTCATTGCCTTTTTCGTCAACGAGTAAACGTCCCGGGTTATTGAAGGTGTTCCCTTGTTTATACTTCGGGTAGGTATATACTATTTTTTGCGCATGGCCGTCGAAGTATTTGACTTCCTGTATGTCATTAACGTTATCTTCATAAACCATGTGCACGTTTCCGCCCCGGTCGATATAGCCCTCCAGGTTTATAGCGCCGTCAGTCGGGTTAAAATAGGCGTATTGTTGAGTCGGTGGGGTAGGCGGTGCATTAAGGTCCTTATAGGCGATGCTGGTTCCGTTTAATCCGGCCATCCGGAGATAGTCGCTGTGATACCAATCTCCAATCGTGGCTTGCGGGTATAACTGCGACCAAAACACATATACCCCGCCCGAAGGAGCTGCAGATGCAAACCAGGAGGCCTGCCGGGCTTCCCGTTCGTTTAGCTGAACCTGGTTGCTCCACGCGCCGCCGCTCAGCACTTTGTAAAATAGCGTACCGACACGATACCCGCCCGGGCCATCCATAATATCGTCGCCTACGGGATAACCGCCGGTTTTACCATAGCGTTTCCATATAGCGTATATTTTTCCGCCGGCGTCCTCCAGTATCCTTGGGCCTCCGGCGCCATTTCCGGTCCCGTCATTGCTCAGCGCTACCGGCTTGCTCCAGCTGGCCCCTTTATTGGTTGAAACCGAATAGTAAATAAAGGTTGGTTTCCCTATTGCCGGGCTCTCCTGGAAAACCGCATGGTACACGCCGTTTTTGTCTATCAGGAAATCCGAAAAACCAGCCCGGTCAAACTGGGATAACTTTTGCTGCATCTTTTGTGCAGTAGTGCCCGATCCTGCGCATGAAATAAAAAGCACAGCTAACAGCACAAGGTTTAATCGTGAATGTCTCATGTGATTTAATTAAGAAGACAATGGGTTGAAAAATAAGATATTAATTATATACAATCTTAACAAAAAGACAAATTAATGTCAAGTTAAAATCAAATCTTCCAGCTGCATCCAGGTGGCAAATCACCCGAATGTCACAAAATAAATGTTTAAACATTTATTTTATTTTTCTGCTTATGTTTGTCACAAAAAAAGAGATAAATCTATTCGTATTAAACGCACATCATGAAAAAAACAATTTTATTAGTTGCTGCTGTAATGCTCAGCATCAGCACCTTCGCTCAAGCCACATGGAAAAACGACCCGATGCACTCGAAAGTCGGATTTACCATCACCCACTTAATGGTATCGGACGTTGACGGTATATTTAAAGATTTTACCTGTACCATCGTGGCCGCCAAGCCTGATTTCAGCGATGCCAAATTTCAGCTGACGATAAATACCGCCTCGGTAAACACGGATAATGAGTACCGGGACAACGATTTAAAATCGGCCAATTATTTTGATGTGGCGAAATTTCCTACGCTTACATTTACCAGTACCGCAATCAGGCCGGTTTCGACAAACCATTACAAGCTAAGCGGCAACCTTACCCTGCATGGTGTAACCAAGCCGGTTACGATGGACCTTTGGTACCGGGGCACAATAACCAACCCCATGAGCAAAAAAGATGATGCCGGCTTTAAAGTTACCGGCGTTATCAAACGCTCTGATTTTAACTTCGCACCCCAGGCAGGCTCTGCCATGTTAAGCGATGAAGTTGCCATTACCGCTAACGGCGAGTTTGCTAAGGCTAATTGAGTGAGTGGTGAGGAGTGAATGGTGAGTGGTAAGATTGCAGTTGACAGTAGCAGTTATCATATTCATATTTTGAAAAACGCTCCGGGGGTAAGTCCGGGGCGTTTTTTTTTCGCGCCAATTCCCAAATCCGAAATCAAACGCCCGAAATCCGAAATCCGCAATCAAAACACCCGGTAAAACGTCATGGTGCGGCCGATGAATTTAAAATGCCAGTAGCCTCTTACCCTTAAATGCCCTTTTTTGTCGATATAACCTGAAGCGTTCCAGTATCTTCCATGCCTGGAATCGTAAACTACGCCGTTTTCCCAGCTGCGGGTGTTGCTGTTGTAGTTAAGCCCGTTTAAAATACTCATTCCAAGTATTTTACGGTTACGGAGTTTGGTGTCGGGATTGTGTATATCCTTCCAGTAGTCCATTGGCTTGCCGTCGGTATCGCGAAACCATATTATTTTTGCTTTAAACTGCTTATCTTGTTTGTAGACTTGTATAACAAGCGACTTTTCCATCGATTCCCACTTGCCGCAGATATAATCAGATGGAGGCACATGAGTTATTTGCGCAGTAATTTTTGTACAGCAAACGAGTAAAAAAAAGCAAATCGGGTATCGGGCAACCATATAAAGTTGTTTTGCTGTTTTAAACAATACTAATGCCACGTAAAGATATTGAAACAAAATACGATAGTAACAATTCGGTAACCGTCGTTTTAATTTCCGAAATCAAGCCTATATTTGAACAGGACCTATTTCGCTCTACAATGAAAAAACTGCTGCTGCCATTGTTACTCCTAACTATAAACGCCCGTGCCCAGGAAAAAAATATCTACCACAATGGCTGGATAGATTTTAATAAAAACGGCAGGATGGATGTTTTTGAGGATCCCTCACAACCGATAGATAAACGCGTTGCCGACCTGCTAAGCCAGATGACCGTTGAGGAAAAAACCTGCCAGCTGGCTACGCTATACGGTTATAAACGTGTTTTGAAAGAGGAAATGCCCGCCGAATCGTGGAAGAACGAAGTTTGGAAGGACGGCATTGCCAATATTGACGAGGAACTGAATAATTTAACCTCGCATACTGATGCCGCGCCAACACAGTACTCTTACCCTTACAGCAAACACGCTGCAGCAATAAATACCATACAAAAATGGTTTGTCGAACAAACCCGCATGGGCATTCCTGTTGATTTTACAAATGAGGGCATACACGGCCTCAACCACGACAGGGCCACATCGTTGCCGGCCCCCATCGGCATTGGCAGCACCTGGGACAGGGAATTGGTACACCATGCCGGGCAGGTGGTAGGCCGAGAGGCAAAGGCGCTGGGTTATACCAATATTTATACGCCGATACTCGATGTATCGCGCGACCAGCGCTGGGGCCGTGTGGTAGAGACCTATGGCGAGGACCCGTTTTTAATTGCCGAGCTGGGCAAGCAAATGTGCTTAGGCGTCCAGGAAGAGGGCGTGGCATCTACCTTAAAACATTTTGCCGTTTACAGCATGCCCAAGGGCGGCAGGGATGGCGCCGACCGCACCGACCCTCATGTGGCGCCCAGGGAAATGTACCAGCTATATCTTTATCCCTTTCGCCGTGTGATCCAGGAAGCACACCCGCTGGGCGTAATGAGCAGCTATAACGACTGGAACGGCGAGCCGATAACCGGCAGCTACTTTTTTTTAACCGAGCTGCTGCGGCAGAAATTTGGCTTTAACGGGTATGTGGTGTCGGATAGTGAGGCTGTAGAATATCTGTACAGCAAACATCATGTCGCCAATAGCCCCGAGGAAGCGGTACGGCAGGCTTTTGAGGCGGGGCTAAATGTGCGCACCAATTTCACCATGCCCCAAACCTATATTATGCCGTTAAGGCACTTATACAAAGGGGGCAAAATATCCATGAAAACGCTTGACTCAAGGGTGGGCGATGTGCTGCGGGTAAAGTTTAAGCTTGGTTTGTTCGACCACCCATATGTGGAAGATCCGAAAGCGGCCGATAAACTCGTACATAACGCCGATGCGACGGCAATGGGCCTGAAAATGAACCGGGAGTCGATGGTGCTGCTGAAAAACGAAAATAATTTGTTGCCTTTAAATAAATCAGCCATAAAAAACATACTGGTAACCGGGCCGCTGGCTGCCGAAACTAATTATGCCATCAGCCGCTACGGCCCATCACACAACCCGGTGACCAGTGTGCTCGACGGAATAAAAAATTATATGGGCGGCGGCGCGACTGTAAATTATGCGAAAGGCTGCAATATTGTGGACGCCACCTGGCCGGAAAGCGAAATTATTGAAACACCATTAACCACTGAGGAACAGGCTTCCATTGATTCGGCTGTCGCCATGGCAAAACAAGCGGACGTAATTATAGCCGCGGTTGGCGAAGATATTGACAGGGTTGGTGAAAGCCTGTCGCGTACCGGGCTGAATTTACCGGGCCGCCAGCTGAAACTGATACAAGCCCTGCAAGCTACAGGGAAACCCGTGGTTATGGTAATGATAAACGGCCAGCCGCTTACTGTTAACTGGGAAAACAAGTATGTCCCGGCTATCCTTGAGGCATGGTTCCCCGGCCCGGAAAGCGGGCAGGTAATTGCGGAGACGCTGTTTGGCGATAACAACCCCGGCGGTAAGCTTTCCATCACTTTCCCAAAAACCACCGGGCAAATCGAATTTAATTTTCCCTTCAAACCCGGTTCGCAGGCGCCCCAGGGCGGCAAAAACAGCTGGGGCAAAACCAGCGTGAACGGCGCTTTATATCCCTTTGGCTATGGCTTAAGTTATACCACCTTTGCTTACAGCAATTTGCAAGTATCGCCGGAAAAGGAACACCAGCAGGGCGATGTGCAGGTATCCGTTGATGTGACCAATGCCGGGCAGCGAAAAGGCGACGAGGTCGTGCAGCTATATTTAAAGCAGGAAGTGAGCGATGTTACGACCTACGAGTACGACCTGCGCGGATTTGAACGCGTTCCGCTTGATCCCGGCCAAACCAAAACCATCCATTTCACCCTGCATCCCGATGACCTTGCCATTATTGATAAAAACATGAACTGGACCGTTGAGCCGGGCAAATTTGAGGTAATGATCGGGAGCTCGTCAGAAGACATTAAACTGAAAAAGGAATTTGAGGTGGAGGAGTAGAAAAATGCGGAAGGCGAAACGTTGTTGAATGCGGAAGTCGGAATGCCGATTGCGGAAGTAAGATGTTATAAATTCACTAAATCACTAATTCAATAATTGTTTTCAATGCGGAAGTCGGAATGCCGATTGCGGAAGTGATGTCGTTTAGTTAAGCGCCAAGTGCTCTCAGACGAGGCGGTGGCCTCACCCTGCCCTCTCCAAAGGAGAGGGTTCTAAAAGGCATAGCGAAGACCGCAGCTAAAGTCCTCTCTGGAGAGGATTTAGGTGAGGCCAACAGCAAGTAAAGACTTAACTAAACGACATTGATTGCGGAATTAATAAAGAATGGTTAAGAACTGATATAATTCAATAATTCAATAATTCAATAATTCAATAATTACAACAAGTATTTGCGCTTTAACTCCTCGCTGACAATATAGGCGTCTTCCACCACGGATTCGGGGTAGCCGATGGTTTCCAGTATGGCGATGCCGTTTTTGTTTTTAAGTACGCCGGTTTTCATCTTATAATCAAACACCAGGCGCGTATCGTTTACCGATTCTTCGAACGAGTAAACCGCGTAATCGTTATCAAGCAGTTCGGCAAGCTCAAGGTCGTGGGTGGATACGTACACAAAGTTTTTGTTATCGGTTAAATAAGTAAGCACTGATTTGGCTGCCGCGATTCGTTCGATGGTGTTTGTCCCCCTGAATATTTCGTCGATAATAACCAGGCTTTTAACCGGTTCATCGCCGCCGCTTTGGTTAATGATGTCGAGTATTGATAGAGCCTCGGCCTGGAAATAGCTTTTGTTCTCGCCCAGGTCGTCAGTGGTCCTGATGCTGGTTTGAATTTTCAGCAAAGGCGCCTTATATTCCCTGGTGCAGGTGGTATAGATGGTTTGCGCCAATAAGGTATTAATGGCTATCGAACGTATAAACGTCGTTTTACCCGACATGTTCGACCCGGTGATCAATACGCCTTCGTCGGTACGCGTGCGGATGGAATTGGGCACGCAATTATAGATCAGCGGGTGGAACATATCTGTCAGCTCCATCTGCAGGTTCTCGGTATAAAATACAGGTTTGCTGTAATGCATCAGCCCGGCCCTAACGGACAGTACCGCTATCAGCGCATCAATTTCGGCAACATATTTATAGATAAGCTCTATATCGCCCCGGTATTTGTTGATGCGTTTTACCGAAGTTATAAACATCAGCGGCTCGAGCAGGAAGATCAGCTTCACAAACTTATATAAGGCATAGCTTAAATTCTCGGGGTTATCAGCCATCCTGCTTTCAAAGCTTACCAGCCTTAACGAGCGGTTTAGCCCCGACAATTTATTCAGGCTTGCCTTTACCTGGTCATCGCCGGCAAAAGTGAGCTTTTTCAGCAGGCGACGGGCCACGCTGTTCAAAATGATCAGCTGGGGCAGGGACCTGGTGTACGACGATATTTTATTCCGCGTGCCATAATGCAGGGCAATGTTGCCTACAATTAAAGCGATCAGCACCATAAAACATACCGGGTTTGGCACGATGAACAAAGATGCGATCAGGCCGATGATGGCAATGCCCGAAATGCGAATATAAAAACTCATTAGCGGCACCAGCAAAAACTCGTGCTCCTTTAAAAATAATTCGGCAAGGTAATACGCGTCGGAACTATTGAGTTTGGATAGCTCCAGTTCAATCCTTTCCAGGTCGGGCCGGGGCATGTTCATCGCCTCCACCTTTTTATCAAATTTCAGCAATGCTTCGAACGAGGTCTCTGGCGTAAACAGCTTTTTGTACAGGTATTGTTTTCCCGGTTTGGAGTTTGTCCTGTCGATATAGTTGAAAATATTGTTCAGGTCAAGGTCCTCGGCAATCGCCGACGACAGCTTAGCAGGGTCGTCGACACCGTGTAAATAGGCGGCTATTAACTTGAAATTCCGCCTTGCATTTACCGGCCGGCCCCACTTGCTTCTTATCTTTTCTAAATTCTTTCTTATCGTACGGTGCTTATCATAATAATTGTATATATAGAATACAATAAGGATAGAACCAAATACTACGGCGGTAAATAACCAATAAAACATGGGATAAATATAACAGAAAATATTAAAAAATTACCTCAAAAACTTAGCGTAAAGCTATTTAAACGTTTACGTATAAGCAATACTAATAGATACAAACAAAAGTAAAATAAATGCAGGCAGATTTAAACCGGGCAGCACGAAACGGCGGCAATTTAAGCAGATCGATAGCTTTAACCGGGGCTTACAGGTCGCGGCTCGAAGCTTCTTCGGCCATTTCAAGAATGATGGCGTCCATCCTGTCCAGTTCATTCTGGATATGCGCAAGCGCATCGGTGTCCGAGGGGTCGTCTTTCAGCATGGCGGCCAATGCTTTTAAATTGGCCAGCGGGCTGCGTATCAGGTGCGATTGTTTCCAGGCCATTTCCTTTATGCTGTCAATATGGTCTTGTACAAGCTGGTAAGCCACCTTTAAGCTTTCCTCGGCATTTTTTCTTTCAGTTATGTCCGATAGCGCCAGCATCAGGCCAAATATTTCCTTTTTATCATTTGTTATCGGGAACAGCCTTACGTAATACCAAAACACGGAACCATCGGGCTGCGGGTAATTTATTTCGTAGCTTACGTTCCTGCCTTTCAATACCTCGCCGGCGTAGCTTACAAATTGCGGAAGCCTTTCTTTCGGGAAGTAATCCGCCAGCTGGTCGCCTTTGGCGGGGGTGTGATTATATTGCGCGTTCACAAATTTAACAGCCATTTGGTTGAAGGCCATTACATTAAGCTCCTTATCCAGCAACGCGTAGGCGGTATCGGTAGTGTCCATTATTGTTTTCAGATTGGCTTCCGATTTCTGAAGCTTTTCCTCTGCTTTAAGCTTTTCGGTAACATCAGTAGTTAAGGAAAGCCTGACCGACCTGCCGTCGAAAATAATGTCGTGGGCAATGATGTGCACGAACATGATGGTTCCATCCTTTTTCACATGCCTTATAATGCCAATGTCCGTCGAGCCGCTAATATCCCGCCTAAATATCTCCAATTGCTCATCCAGGTCTTCACTGGGCCTGAATATTGCAGCATTCATGGTCAGCAGTTCCTCCCTGGTATATCCGTAAAGGCTGGCGGCGGCCTCATTAACGGCAATGATCGACAGATCGTCCTTCGCAATCATCCATAGAGGCTGCGGATTGCTCTCGAAAAGCAATTTATATTTATGTTCGGATGACTTTAGTTCCTGCTCGGCCTTTAACCGCGAGGAAATATCAATGGCTATCCCCAATACGCACTGCTGGTTTTCGTATACAAGGGGCGAAATGGTTATCAGGAAAGGCACCTTATCACCAGCTTTGGTTATTACATTAGCTTCGATGGTTGCATGCCCTTCGGCAAGCATTTTTTCGATGGCTTCTCTTACTTTTGGAAGGTCCTCTTCTGCCAGTTGTTTTCTTGAATCCAGGTGCTTTATTTCTTCAGATGAATAACCGGTTATTGTTTCAAAATTTTTGTTCCAGCGCAAAAACTGCCCCTGGTCATTGCGTAAATAAAATACTTCAGGCAAACTATTTATGATAGTCTCTGAGAGCGCTTTTTCTCTGAGGATCAATTCTTCCGATCTTTTCCGGTCGGTAATGTCAAGCATTGTGCCTATAATGGCCGGCTCCCCGTTAATTATTACCCGGTTGCCATAAAATTCAACATAGATATATGTTCCGTCCTTTTTCTTTCCTTTTACTTCGTAATGGGCGTTGTCCGTTTCGCCGTTGTAGCGTGCCTGGATGCTCTTCCACACGTTTTCGCGTTCATCCTCGGCTATGATCATGTTCACCGCGCTTTCGGCAGTGTTGATCAGTTCGTCCGGTTCGTACCCAAAAATTTCTGCAAAACGTGGATTTACATAAGTAAACTTTTCTTTTTTACTTATATAAACTCCCACAATTGATTTTTCGGCGAGGGTCCTGAACTTCAATTCCGCTTCACGAAGTCCAGCCTCCATTTGTTTCCTGTCAGTAATATCGCGGGCTATTATCAATACCTGGTTATCAGGAAACGTTTTTGCGTTAACCTCCACTTCAATTATTTCGCCGCTTTTACGCACCAGCCGCCTTTCCTTTATAATAGGCCTGTCCCTATCGCGCGGCCCGTGCACTACGGGGTCGGTCTTCATTTGCTCCGGGTCTATTAACTGTTCTATATTCAATCGCAGCAGCTCTTCTTTCTTGTATCCTATCATTTTGCACATGCTCGCATTTGCGTCCGTAAAATTACCCTCGTAGTCAACCAGGTATATCGCGTCGGAGGCTTGTTCTATCAGCGAGTGGTATTTTTCTTCGCTTTTTTTGAGCAGGTCGTCCATCGCCTTCCGCTCGGTTATATCCTCTATCTGGGTTACCATGTACAGCGGCTTTCCCGCGTCATCCGTAACCGTGGCCATGTTTACATTTGCCAGCATTACAGTTCCATTTTTGTGCAGGTAACGCTTTTCTACATGATGCGCCTCGTTTTTACTTGCCATAGAAATATCCTTCGCTTCAAGGCTCTTTGAGATGTCGTCGGGGTGGGTGATATCCATAAACGACATGGACAGCAGTTCCTGTTCCGTATAGCCCAGCATCTCGCACAGGCGCCGGTTTACTTTCAGCCATTTGCCTTCCAACGAAACCAGCGACATGCCGATAGCCGAGCGTTCAAAGGCCGCCTTGAATATGGATTCGATCTCGCCATGTTTTTCGGATAAGTTAAGCAGCTCCCGCGAACGTTCTTCCACCCGTTCTTCAAGCTCCTCGTTCATCACCTTTATTTCTTCCTCTGCCTCATAGCGCTCCAAATCTATTTTATTTAACCACAGGGCGGTATGCCAGGTAATGCCCAGGCTCACCAGCAAAAAACTTAAGGCGAGCAGCGAAATCCCGATTTCGAACGAAAATATCTCAAAGCGCTGCGATTGGAGCCTGAACGATCCGAAAATCAGTACCATGAAAACGATCAGGATAAATATCCGCCTTGCCATTTTGTTGCCTACCAGGTGGCCGGTAAACAAATTGGTAACGCCAAGGGCAGGGTGCAGCAGGGATGCGATGATCGAGGTGAAAAAAAACAGGATGGCCGTATGAACGGCCATTGAACTTATATAGGCAAGATTGTAAAATAACGATAGGCTATACAAGTAGCCAAGCAGTGCAATGGCCGAAATGGCGGTGACCAAATGCAGCGCGTATTGGGAAAGGATATGTATGGAGGGTTTTTTTGTGCAAAAGCCAAGAAATGCAAGCCCGATTAACGCAAAACAGCCGGATACATTCGCAGCCATGCGCCCCGGAAAGCGATATCCTTCGGTTATCGCCAGTTTGTCGGTAACGAAAAACTGATCAATGCCTGCGCTAAAATGGAATACATCCTGCGACAAGGATAACAACCCGAAGAGCGTAATTAAACAGGATAAAACAATGAAAAATAAATGACTATCGTTTTCGTGTTCGGTTTGTGTTCTGATTAATGCGGCCCCAACCAAAATAAAGCATAGGGCGGTGTTAAATCGCATGGAGACATATTGCGGGAAAATGGTTTCGAGGCCGGGCAGGTTAAACAAGCAGCCTACCATCACCAGGGCTCCGGTAATTATACACAGCAGCCCAATGATGGTAACCGCTTTGTTTTTTTGCGGGCGATACATATTAATCAGTTGTGTACGGCATATTTAGTATAAACGAAGGCCTTTACCCTGCTTAGCGATAAATTCCCGGTTATAAAGTTATAATAAAAAAAACGATAATATTCAAACATATTACTGATCAATGCCGGTACGATATTACCGTTTCCCCGCTAAAAAGGCTTGAAGTGATTGCTGGGTGAATTCAGACAGTACCAGGTCGCCGCTGATGGCGGCACGCTCGTGAAGCAGTTCGTCCCAGTCGGCGGTGCCTTCCCACAGAATTTGTTTCAGCCCGGCAAGCGCCCCGGGGTGATAGGATGCAAGTTTTTGGGTAAGCGCACCGAGCGCAATATCTAATGCTGTAATATCGGGGTAAACCTCGTTATATAAGCCTTTTTGCATGGCCCATTGCGCAGTTTGGAAATCGCTTGCGCGAATGGTGAGTTGCGAGAAGGCAGGCAGCCCTATTTTCCGTATCACTGCAGGCGATATTACAAAAGGGCCTATCCCAATGGCCAGCTCGCTGAGCTTGATGGACGCTGCTTCGGTGGCCAGGCAATAATCAGCTGCGGCGGCCAGGCCAACACCGCCGCCTACGGCTTTGCCCTGTACGCGGGCAATAATAATTTTTGACGACTTGCGGCAGGCATTGATCACCCTGGCGAAGCCTGAAAAAAACTCAGCGCCGGCCTGCTTGTCTTTTATTTGGAGCAACTCGTCAAAGCTGGCCCCGGCGCAAAATGTACGCTCGCCTTCACTTTTTAAGATGATGACACGTGTTTGGGCATCGTTGCCGGCTTCGGTGATTTTGCTTGTCAGCTCGTTAAGCAGCGCACCCGGCAGTGAATTTTGGGCAGGGTGATAAAAGCTGACCACAGCAATGCCATTCCTGGTGGCGAGATTTATATTTCCGTTATCGATGTCGGACATTGGCGATATGCAGATAGTTGCGATGCGGTCAAATTTAAGCTAAAATATTTAAGGCGCCGCCTCTAATTTTCGCCGCCCAACGGCCCGGTAGCCAAGCGCCCGGCCTTCCAAAGTCCATGGTCGATAGTCCATGGACCATAGCCAATTAGGGACAAGTTCCTCGCTATCGACTATGGACCATGGACTATGGACTATAGCCCGCCCCTCAATCGAGCGGGATACTTTGCGCGTATTTACTTAGCCACGCTTTAAATGATAACAGTTCGGGGTTCAATTCTTTTGAAAGGCCGAGGTCGCGGGTTTTGTTGCAGTGCTCCTCAAATTCGGCATAAAATTGAAACATATTGCCCAGGTCGTCCGCACCCGGGAATCCGAACGCGCGGTATTGTGCCGGTGTCACCGAATTATAAACTACTTCTTTGTGCAGGGCGTTTGACAGGTCGGCGGCCATGTCATCGCCGCTAAGCTGGTCGCCTGCAATGCCCACCGTTTTACCTATAAACCGGCTTCCGTTTTTAAATATCCCATACGCGCATTTACCGATATCTTCGGCAGCTATGCCCGCCATTTTTTTAACGCCCATCGGCAGTGTAAAAACATATTTTCCATCCGCGCCCTTTTTCGGGCCCATGCCAAAATGTATCATGTTATCCCAATAAAATGAAGCCATTAAATAAGTGACCGGCACGCCTGCTTCCGCAAAAAAATGATCGCCTTCGCCCTTACCGTCAAAATGCGGCACTTTATATTTGCCGTGCAGGGTAGGCATGCTGTCGTTATCCAAAGGCACAAATGTCCTTACATCTTCCAGCGTAGACCATATGGCATGCTTTATGCCCGCTTCCTTAGCGGCGGCGGCCATATTTTTTGCTTCTGCAGTTTCCCTCTCCGCCGAAAAATGCGCCCAGAAAAAAGTCACAAAATAAGCGCCATATGCGCCGGCCAGGGCCCGCTGCATGCTTTCTTTATCGTCAATATCGGCTGTTACAACTTCGGCCCCCAGCCTTGCCAGTTCTTTTGCCTTATCTGAACCGGCGTCACGGGTTACCGCACGAACCGCGAATTCGCTGTTTGCATCATTGAGTATGGCATGCGCAAGCCCGCCGCCCTGGGCGCCCGTAGCGCCAAATATGGTTATGATCTTTTTTGCTGACATAGGATATAAGGTTAATATGCCATAAAAATAGATAAACTTATTTTCCTTTCCGAAATAATAGTCCCGGATATGTTATTTTTTCTGAAACTTAAAGGCGACTCCCGTTCCACCGATCGGCAGCCTGCGAAAATGCACGTCCGCTAACTCGCAAATTGCTGAAGATGGTGGTCCAGGTGTTTGTAGGAAAGGGCGCCCACCTGCTCTTTGGTCATTTTTCCAAAAAACCAGTGCACAACAAAAGGCTGTGAAAATGTTTCATATTCATTGATCAGTGAAACCAGTTTCTTTTTTTCTTCCCCGATATTGCCGCCGCCGGTTACCAGGAAATCCTGGCGGGTCTTTGCATTCTTCGGAAACGGGGAACTTTCTTTTAAGATGCTCTTTAAGGCAAATTTGCCAACTAAACGCCCGATAAAAATCCGGTCGTGCTTCGTCTTACCCAAATACAGCTCTTCCGTCAAACAGCAATGCGCCAGCATTTGGTAGCTATTCATTTTGCCCCACTTTGGCGCTTGGTTTTCATCTACCGAATTGATTCTTGCAATCAGTTCGTCCCTGGTTTCTTTGTCAAATACTGTTTTCATTTTATCTGCTGATTGTAAAAAGCGAATCATATTTTGAGACCCTAATATAGCTACTTATAGCCGGATTCCCACCCGTGGAAAATTTTGTCGCGTATTGCACTATGACGGTTTAAATTTCGGCCGCCTGCGTGGGCGGGGCAGCCACACCCTGCCATTCTTACTTACCAGGGGCGGTTGTTTTACAAAACCATGCAATTGTATTAATAATTAAAAATAATGCTCATTGTTTAATTTTCGCTGGATATGTTGTAGCGTTTTGCAGCTGCTTTTCGTTATGGATAAAAATTACATTAATCTATTTTTTATGAAGAATTTTAAATCCCCTATGAGCTGCCGGTTTGTATGTGTGACGTTCGCCGGCATGTTGCCATTGTTGTTTTCATCCTGTTTAAAAGATAACAATAACTATTACAATCCCCCGGTCGGTTACTTGAACGTGGTGCAGGCTTCGCCGGATGAGCCGGCACTCAATTTTTACCTGAATAATAACCTGGCAAACATCCGGCCTTTCCAGTTAGGTGATTTTACCTGTTATTTCAGGGCTTACACAGGTACCCGCACTGCGAATTTTGATAATGCCTTTACCATGGCCCAGGTACTTTCGGATACCGTCCACATTAATCAAAACCAGTATTATTCGCTGTTTTTGGCTAATACCAGCACACACCCGCAATACCTTTTGCTGACCGATACCATAAAGCAGCCAGCCAGCGGGCAAGCCGGTATCCGTTTTATCAACCTGAGCCCGGATGCCGGAGCGGTAGATTTTTCGCTGCAAGGCGCGAATACCAGCATCGATAACAGGAGCTTTTTGGGCCATTCAGGTTTTGTGCCGGTAGCAGCAGGCAGCTATACCATCCAGGTAAAAAAGGCGGGCACAAATACGGTATTGGCATCAATGGACGCAGCGAACCTGTTCGCGGGCGGCGTGTATACCGTTTGGCTGCAGGGTTTGAGCGCCGGTACCTCGGCTTCCGATAAGCTGGGTGTTACCATAATGAAGAACATACAATTTTAACCGGAATTAAACGAGTTGAAAAAGCAGCCAGGTTGTACCAAACCTGGCTGCTTTTTGATCACATGACAAAACTTGTTTACCCGGGACCATTGCGTCCGAACCCGGTTTATATTGTCGATGTCTGTGCTTAACTGCCCGGCAGCTCGCAATAACCGCCCGGCAGGCTAACCGCCCTTTTTATTTTAAGCTTTCTTTTTTGCCTCCCCGGCAATTACAAAGGCAATCCCGCTATAGGCAAGCGCTAAAAATGCGCTGATAATTTCACCTGCCTTGTCGGTAACAGGCGCGGCAACCACTTTGGGGATGTGAAGGATAATAAACCAGGTAAAGATCATCCCTCCCAAAAGAGTAGCAAATAGCGCTGTTTTGATTTTCAAAAGAATCGCAATGCCGGCGCCCAACAATGCCGCCCCGGCAAAATAGATCCAAAACACAGGATTGGATATCCAAGCCGGAACATAGCCTGATGCACCTTTTGCGTAGAGGAAATGATCAATGCTATAACTTATGATGGTTAAGGAAAATAAAATAGTGCCGGAGGGTATGAGTTTCCCCAAAAACCGGGTAAGGCTGTTTTCTTCCTTTCCGGGAAAGCAGCCTGCAATAACAAATGCGCCGGCGGCTAATGACAATTCTTTAGCGGCGTTTTCCCAATCGCCAAAATGCATATAATTCGGGCTGGCTATAAATTCATACGGGACATAGTAAAAGCAAAATATCAATAGCAGCCCGCCTCCCAGCAGGAGGGAGGCTTGCCTGGCACTTTTTTCAAGAACAACGCAGGCCCCGGCCAAAATCAACAGGATGCCGCAAATAACGGCAAGTATGGTAAAGACGGGAAAACCGTCGTGTTTTGGAAGCGGAACGATGTATGGAAAATCATGATCATAAACTGTCTGAATTCCAATCCCGGCTATGGATATGCCATAAAAAATGCGGCCTGTGGTTGATAGTTTTCGCATAAGGTTAATTGGTTTGTTTAACGGCTGGGACAAAGAACGGTCTTTTTAAGCTCATATTACAATACGACCGCACTATTTCAAATACTCGCTAAAGAAATCAATCGTGCGTTTCCAGGCAAGTTCCGCCGCGGCTTTGTCATAACGGGGTGTCGTGTCGTTATGGAAGCCATGGTTTACGTTTTCGTAAATAAAGGCCTGGTATTTTTTGCCATTGGCCTTTAAAGCGGCTTCATAAGCCGGCCAGCCGCCTGTGATCCTGGCGTCAAGCGACGCGTAGTGCAGCATCAAGGGCGCATTAATTTTTGGCACATCATCCGCAGCAGGCTGGCTGCCGTAAAAGGGCACGGCCGCCGCCAGGGTGGGTATGCGCACGGCCATCATGTTGGCTATGCCGCCGCCAAAACAAAACCCAACAACACCTACCTTGCCGTTACATTCGGGGCGATCTTTCAGGTAGTAGTATGCGTCGATAAAATCCTGCTCCATTTCGCCTTTATCCCTTTTGCTTTGCATCTCACGCCCGGCATCATCATTGCCGGGGTAGCCGCCAAGGGGAGTCAGGGCATCGGGTGCGAGCGTAATAAACCCTGCAAGGGCCGCCCTGCGGGCCACATCTTCGATATACGGGTTGAGGCCACGGTTTTCATGCGCCACTACTATGCCGCCAAGCTTACCCTTAGCATCCACGGGCATCGACAGCAATCCCTTGATATTTCCGCCGCCTTTTGGCGATTGATAAGTAATATATTCCGATTTTAAGCGCGGATCGTCCGCCTTTACCTGCACCGCTTTGTAGTCAGGCATCAGGAAGCTCATTAATGCAGGTACCGTCATCGCACCAACTGCATAGGCCGATAGCTTCTGTACAAATTCGCGCCGGTCAAGCCGGTTATGCGCATAATCATCATACAGGTCGAACACTTCCTGCTTAATGTCTTCTTTTTTGATCTGGCTCATAGTAAAGGTTTTATTCAAATTTAATGATTCAGGGCAATGGCTTACAAATCAAAGCGGTAACAGTCTCGTTACGCAGAAAGTTTTGAAGGTGTTGATCAGCAGCCGATAATAATTACTAATTTTTTTAGTAATTTATGATGGGAATTGAAAAATATTTTCCAATTTTGTTTTACCATGAAAGCGATACCATTAGACAAAGAAGCCAATGCCTGGGTAAAACGGAATTATGGCCCCGACGAAATAGTAAGAATATTGCCCGATTGCGAAAGCGAAGGGCAGGTGCCTGGTTATAGCCTGTATACCGCATTTGACGAAAAGCCGGATTTCCTGGGCAGGATTTTGTTCGACCGGCAAGGCTACTGGATATACGACGGCGAAATACTGACCATTGCGGAACAGGAGCAATTGGCCAGGTTTATTATCAGTTATAACAAAACCACCTAAGTTATGGGAAAGACAATAAATTATGAGCTTACGGCTGCCGAAAAGGAGGAGCTGAAAGCAGTTAAAGTAAACCAGAAAATGCTGCAGGATTATGCGCCCGACGAGGTTGCAGCCTTGTTAAAGGCATCGCCTGAACGGGCAAGGGAAATCTTCGCCCTTGCCGAATTTCAAAGCATACCCTCGCTTGGCATTGGGTTTGCAAAAGAGCTCATCGGGCAGGGCTATTATTCGCTCGAACAGTTAAAGGGCCGGACAGCGGTCGAACTTTTCGACGCTTATGAGCGGCATTGCGGCGCCTGGGCCGACCCATGCGTGGAGGATTCGTACCGGCTGCTCGTACATTACATCGATAACCGGGACGGCAGCAAGCGCTGGTGGCATTTTACCGCCGAACGAAAAGCTTATCGCGCGAAGTACGGTTTTCCTGCCGGACGGCCGGTAAAGCCCTGGTACGAACTGACGCGATATAAAGAAGGAACAGATTAGAAGGAGTATTTAATGGAACAATTAAGTTTTTTCGCGGAGGCTGGACAGAGTAAGGGATTGCCGGAAGAACTCTTAGCATATACACCGGCCTTATTTGATAAGGACGAAAGCGATTGCCTGTTTGACAAACTTACCAGGGAGGCGCTCTGGAAACAAACCGTTCAGAAAATGTACGATAAGCAAGTACTCACGCCGCGGCTGTCTGCATGGTATGGCGACCCCGGTACGGATTACTCTTTTTCAGGCAGAGTAGCAAACCCAACGCCATGGACGCCGGAACTGTTAACGGTCAGGCAGCGGGTGGAACCCCTTGCCGGCATTAAGTTCAACAGCGTGTTGCTGAACTATTACAGGGATGGCAACGATTCGGTGGCCTGGCATAGCGATAAGGAGAGCGTGCTGGGCAAAAACCCGATCATTGCATCGGTCACCTTTGGCCAGGTACGCAGTTTTGATATCCGAAACAAGGCCGATCATAGCATAAGATACTCGATACGCCTGGAACATGGTTCTTTCCTGCTGATGAAGGCCGGTTTGCAGCAGGATTGGGAGCATAGGATCGCAAAATCTGCAAAGCCCATGAAGCCAAGGCTGAACCTCACCTTCAGGGTTGTTATTTGATGAATCGCCTGGCGGCATTGCGGGGATAACTTCCCGGTTAAAAACTGCTGAAAATAGCCGGCTGGTAAATCTTGTCACCGCTTGGCGTAACAGGATGCAGCCAGCTTTGCGCGGCCACCTGCGGCGTACACGGGCCATAAGTAATGATCCTTATCTTTCTTTGCAGCGATACCATTCTCAATCGCTCTAAAACCTCGTTCATTATAGCGCCGTGAAAGGGCGTGTACATAAAAAATACCGTCCCGTCGGAGTAGTCAGTTTGCCGGGCATCGGCATTTATAAAGGTTATGCCGGATAAATTAAGACTGGCGGCGCAATCGCGGCTATAGTCGCAAAAGGCGGGCTCGAACTCTATGCCTTTTACTTCTGCACCTGTAAGCAGGTTTATAAGGATGGCGGCCTGGCCCAAACCCGAGCCAAGGTCAAAAAACACATCGTCTTCGGCAAAATCGCATTTATCGGCAAGCTCAAAAAGGATGCGGGCCGGCGTCTTCTGATAGAAAACCATTTCCGGTTCCAAAGCCTTCGTCTGCTCCGGTACAGGGCGAACGGAAAGCAAGCCATTGATAAATAAATCAAGGTTATCAAAGCCCGGTTTATAGTGCTGCGGGTTCCTGGCCGGATCAAGGCTGAAGTACTCGCCAACGAATTTCCTGAACTTCCTTCCCCTACAATTTCCGGTCCTGATTTTTGCGCGCAGTTTTTCGAACAGCCTGGCATCAACTTCCTCCAGCGCGGCTTTCACTTTTTCAGCGCGATGTTTCAGCAGGATAAGTTCATTGCCCTCACCGGCTTTTTGCAGCAGGCTTTCGATCTGTCCGATAATATGAAATCCGAGATAATCTATAGCATCCGTACGCTGATCGAAGCTTTTCTCCTCATACAACTCGGCGTTTTTCGATATCGCTTCGATAGCCGATCGCAGGCCTGAAATAAGCTGATCTGCCGCAGGGCCGGGTTTTGTTATGCCTGTTTTCTCGTTTGTCAATCTATTATTTGCCCAGCAATTTTTTTATTTCCGCCAGCCGCTGTATGTAAGGCTGCTCTATTAATCCCTCAGGGCCCGGCGGTACATCCAGCAGGTAGTTGGTGCTCCGCGAGTTGCATAGCTTTATCATATTGCTAACCACGCTGGCTTTTTGGAGCGTTGGCGGGCCCGTGTGCCTGAACCACAAGCCGCCGGCATCTATGCAATCGCAAAGTTCTCCCGGGTTTTGGTTGCCTTCGGGCGGAATGGCTTTATCAGGCGTCGCTTGCTTGCGGTAGGGGTACTCATACCCTATGATATCCGAATCCTGGTAATTGTCGGAATTATTTGCCACAACAATGCAGTTGGGTTGCAGCCTGTGCACAAGCGCCTTTAACTGCGGCCAGTATTTTACGGTGTATTTGTTTTGATACTGATCAAACCATAACAGATCGATCGCACCATAATTGCTGAGCAACTCGGTAATTTGTTTTTCAATAAAACCTTCGTAATCGTCGCCGGCTTCCGGGGGCAGGCCGTGAAGGTCTTTGCGGCCCTGTACGGGTACATTTCCGTAACCGCGCGAATAATCGCCGGGCAAACAATAATACAGCCCAACCTTTAAACCTTTCTTTCTGAAGGCATCAACAAATTCCTTCACGATGTCGCCATGCCCGTTCTTGTAATTTTTGAAGGCGGTGATATCGTGTATCGTGTATTTGCTATCCCATAAACACCAGCCGCCGGTATGCTTAACCGTTAAAACGCCGTATTTCATCCCGGCGGCTTTAGCGGCAGCCGCCCATTGCCCGCAATCAAGCCTGGATGGATTAAAAAGCAGCGGGTCTTCGTAGCCGGTCGCCCATTCCTTATCAACAAAAGTCCCCATGTTAAAATGCAGGAAGATGCCGTATTTCCATTTGACAAATTCCGCCTGCTTCTGCTTAAGCATTGCTTCGGATTGCGGCTGGCCAACTGCAGGGCCGGCGACTATAAACAGGCAGCATAAAGGCAATAAATACCTTCTAAACGCCTTTTTTAATGAACTAGTGGTAATTTTTAACATGTTAAATGCTTTAGTTTCCTTCAAATCATTGACAGTCCGCATATCATATCCTAATACCAGGGCTCCAGCCGCTTCAAATCGTAGCTGCTTAGCTGGCCCGGCTCTTCACGGTCACGGTAAACGGGGATGCGCAATATGCAGCTGATATTTGTTTCCAGGCTATTGGCCGATATATCGAGATCATACCTGGGGTTGGTCGCCGACAGGAATTTTACTTCTTTTGTATTACCGATAAAGCTGAACAGCACATTGATCATGGCGATACAGCCAAGATGATTTTCGGCAACATAACGCAGCAGCACCGGCTGCGGATCGTACACATATTTATACGAACCTGCCGGATCGGTCATATCGCGGCCCAGTTCCTTTTTCACTAATTCCACATCGTAGGCCTTGATTTCTTCTATCGAGCCGAACTCCCTGTATTGTAAATACACATCCGTTTCGCCCGCCGGGTAAACCGATTTATTTTCATCTTCCTCATCGTCGTTATACAAACGCCTGTACTGAATGTAATGGGCCGTCGCCTGTTGGGCATGGTCATAATTAAACGTAAATTCTGCAAAAAGATGATCGGTTTTAGTGTAGACTTTCAAGGTTCTGTCCATTGCCGGGATGTAAGGTCAATTAAGGAAATTAATTAAGCTAAGATAAGGGTTTATTCCATTTATTATGAATGGATGTTATAGCGCGAAGCGTATTCATTAGGAGTCCAGCCAACTCGCCGGCGTAAAAAAGAAGGAAAACACCCTGGCTGCCAGGCAGCAGGATGGTTTACACATGGTTTACATAATTAGCGGCTAAAATTAATATAACTATTTAATAATAAGTATGTTAACTGTTTACACCCGCAAAAAAGTGTAAACCATGTTTTTGGCGTTTTAGCTCGCAGGGCAGCGTTCCGGCTGGTCGCTAAACGCAAGCAGTGTGCAATTTTTAGCAAACTTTTCCGGGTTAAACGTGTCTTTAGATATAATTACCGATTAACATGAAGACCTTTGAAATACGGGTTGGCCAGGGCCAGCGTTTATTAAAATTTGAACCGCAGGAAAAAGCGAATGCCTTTAAAATCTATCCTGCCGATAATGAGGAAGACTGGCTTGATTACGAACAGTCGCGCTCGGTCGACTTGCCTTCCGACGGTTTGCTCGGCACCATCACCGTGCACAACGAACGACATTTCGAGTTTGACGGTGCGGGTGCTTTGACAGGCCAGGACCTGCAGGCGATAGCCGCCCAAATTGCTAAACACCCGCAGTTTAAGGCGGAATGAGGCGTTCGAAACTGAACGGCCACCTTTCATAGCGAAAAATCCGGCAAAAATCGTCGGTAAAAACAAGCCGTATGTCGGCAAATATCCCGTTTGCGGCGATTTTTAAACAAACTCAAATAGCGGCTGTATATATTAGTGGCACAAAATCAAAACCATATGCATTTAAAAAAACAACTTATTGTAACTGCTTCCCTTCTTAGCGTAATTGCTTTAACCGTTGCGGCGGCATTACCGCAACAGCGAACTCCTCCTAAATTGGTAAACCTTAAAGTTTTCCCTAAGGACATCCCTTACCGTGTGCTCGATCACCAGATGGATATATGGTCGGCGTCGTTGGGCGTGCGCTGTAATTTTTGCCACGTGAGGAATGAGCAAACCGGCAAAATGGATTTTCCGAATGATGCAAAACCGGAAAAGAATTCGGCACGACAGATGTACCGGATGATGGGCAAGATCAATAAGAAGTTTTTTGAAGCCAAAAAAGATACCCTGGGGATGATCATGACTACCGGCGTTAACTGTTATACCTGCCACCGTGGTACTGCGCATCCCGAAGTGAAGCTGCCGGAAGAGCACCGTGGCCCCGGCGGCCCTCAGCCCGGCAATGGCGGCCCTGCAAAGGGAAAATAAGAGCGGCAAAGGAACCAGCTTTAAGGAACCCGGACTTAGGGTCCATTTCCCGTCCAGGCGATTGCTCACAGCCCTGGATCGCTTAGGAAAAGGCCCCTAGTCCGTCGGGGCCGGCGCGTGTGTGTGCCGCCCAAACAAATAATTCATTTATCTGTCTTAATCCTGAACTTTCTTCGACCGGAAAAGGATGATATAAGATATATGAATTTAATGTTTACGGCGGCCCTGGTATTGGTTACGGCCGGCGCATTGGCGCAAAATAACCCAAGGGGCCAAAGCAGTCCGAAATCTGCTCTAAAGCCCAATGTTGTTCATGGACAAAACAAAACCAGCGGAAAAGATACCGTTATTGAAAAAGATACTTCAAAGGAAAATAAAGAACCGCGCTATTACTACCTGAGCTTCAACAGCAATGTATTTGTAAATACACGCGGCGGCGCTGCCAAAAGGTTTTCGCCGTCGGCCGAGTTTGGCCGTACCTATGGGATCTTTGACATAGGCCTGTCTGCCGGCAGGCTCACATCCCTTAAATCCGGCCGGGATACCACGTTGTATCTTGAGTTCAGGCCTACTATTAACGTGTTTTCAAAAGGCAGGTTTGCCGAAGCGCTTTGCCTCGGCGCCGGATACGTAGTTAACGCGAAACAAGGCTTAATGACCGAGGTTTGCAACAGCATCAATTTTAACATCTCCGAAATGTGGGCCATCGCGGTGCTGCAGGGTTATTATTATTTCGATGGTGTTAATAGCAGCCGCGGCGCCCAGTTTATGGGCCTTAATTTAACCTATAATTTCCTGAGGAAGCACAGCGTTAATTTACAGCGCAAAAAGAAAGCATTGGTGAGTGACAATTAGGCCTCATAATTTTAATGATCGAATGGTTTTGCCGGTCGCCGGTTCGCGCAGTTTAAGAAGCTGTCGAAAACTAATTTCGTGTTTTTTCATTGCCGTTGACTTCAGTCAACGGTTATAAATTAATGCAGCATGCGGCTTTAGCCGAAATTAGGCCAAACTCATTTTGGCTAAAGCCGCTAATTTAGTTGCTATTAATCCGTTGGCTGAAGCCAACGGCAATGAACTTTTTTAAATGATTTTAAACAGCCTCTAACGTTCAACCACAAAAAAACCCGAAGCAATAAAGTTCTTTCTCCATTCGGGCCAAACCTTTTCTAATTCGGTTTTTTTGAATTTAAAGGTTTTGATCAACTGCTGTTTTGCTTCGGCTACAGTGTTTCCCTGCTGCATGTTTTTCAGAAAATGGTATTGCGGGCCCCTGATGGTAAACAAGCCCAGCTTATAGTCGCGGCGGGTAACGGCGCAAAAGCTTTCTTCAGGGAATGGCAGATCGGACTGCTTATTTTGGCAAAAATCAAGATAATAGGTACAAATGGGAAACCGGTGGTTAAACAGGTGCAGCACCGGCGTAAGCCTTAACAAGTCATCGGGCGTTTCATCGGTTGCGGTTGTATTATTTTCAACTGCATGCTCGTCAAATATTTCGGATAGCGCATATTCAAAAGCCGCCAGCTCTATCATAAAATCGGGCCATGTCTCTTTTTGTTCCTGGCCGGCATCGGGCCGGGTTTTTTCGAGAAATTCAGGAAATTTTTTGCCTAAGGTATTCAGCGTATAGCTTTCGGAGGGGCTGGCGTCGAGGTATTGGTCGGCGAACAATTCAAAAAGCTCCTTGCCTAAGGCATAAGCCAGCGCGCTGAACTGGTTTTGCATGCAGGCCCTCAGCCGGGCAATATAACTATGCCGGTAAATATCAAGATGCCCCGCAGCGCTTAACCGTTTTGACGAATTAACAATATCAGCGGCCTGCAATTGCCCGCCCGGTCCTTCGCTGGTCAAAGGTACATGCTGCACCAGCATTCCCTGCATCCAGTTTTGCAATTGCGTTAAAGAAAAAGGTGTTATTTCCATTTTTGTATCCCGAACGTAAGAACCGCGTACAAATATGCTGTTTTTTCCGGCCCTTTGCCTGGCAAGGGCTCATTTTACAATCTGCGCTAAAACCGCATCCCGCAAGTATTTACTCACCGGCACCTGGTGTTTTTGAATATGCAGGGTATTCCCGTCGATACTATCCACTTTGTCTATGGCGGCGATGTACGATTTATGCGTTTGGACAAACCGGCCACCCGGCAATTTTTCGAGCAGTGCTTTAAAAGTGGTGTGGATAATGAGTTTCTTATTTTCGAAATGGATAGCGGCATAGTTTTCCATCCCTTCTATAAATAATATCTCATCAAAATTGATCTTCTCGAGCCTGCCGTTTGATTTTGCAAACATGTACGGAACGGCGCTATTCTCCTTTTCTTCTTTAAGCGCGAAGTAATCGCGGGCTTTCCAGGCGGCCTTTAAGAAGCGTTCGTAGGATATTGGTTTTAGCAGGTAATCCAGCACGTCCAATTCAAAACCCTGCAGGGCATACTGCTCAAACGCCGTGGTAAATACTACTTTCGGCGGTTTTGACAGGGCCCTTATAAATTCAATACCTGTGATATGCGGCATCTGGATGTCGAGAAAAAGCAGGTCTACCGGCTGTTCCTGTAACCGGTTGCTTAGTTGCAGCGCATCTTCACAAACATATTTCAGATCAAGGAATCCGATCTTCTCCACATAGCCCTGCAAGCCTTTGCGCGCAAAAGGCTCGTCGTCGGTGATTATGCAGCTGATGTTATTCATATTCCAGTGTTAGTTGGGCGGTAAAAGTATCGTTTTCCTTATTGGCTGATAAAGCATGTTTGCCCGGGTATAACAGGTCGAGCCGGCGCCTTAAATTCTCCAGGCCGATGCCGCCCTTGCCAGGCGCCGGGGCTTCAAATCCAGGAACTGAATTTTCCACCCTGAAAATGATCTGCTTGCCTTCAACACGGGCATCGATAGCGAGCTTATAGTCGCCGCCGATAAATTTAAAGGCATTTTCAACCAGGGGCAAAAACAGCAGCGGATATACCAATTGGCCGTTCAAATTCTTATCGAGATTAACTTTCAGTTTAAGCTTGTCGCTGCTGCGTACCTTTTGCAGGTCGATAAAACTTTGAAGATACTCCAGCTCGTTTTTCACAGGCACCTGTTGCTGCTGGTCATATAACTGGTACCTTAACAGTTCCGAAAACTTTTCAATGCTATTTTTCGCCCCCGGCAGGTCCTCATCCATCTGGAAATAAATAGCGTTAAGCGCATTAAACAAAAAGTGCGGATGATACTGCGATTTTAAAAACTTCAGCTCGGTTTGTAAATGGTCGTTGGTTACTTTTTCAAGTAAAACACGGCTGTCAACATAGGCCATCATATAAGTCCGGGCCCTGGCGATGCCATAATAAATAATAGCATAGAGCGTAGGTATGGTGCAAATATCCGCGAAATCATCCCAGTAAAGTTTCCCGTTGATGAAGATCACCCAGGGCGTGAAGATCATATTAACCAAAACGAGGTTAGCGCCGACCATTATCAGCAATTCGCGCACTAAATTCTGATAGCAAAACTGCAAGGGCCAATGCCTGTCGTAAAACCTGAACAAGCGCTCGAACAGATAGATACCGACATAACCCACAATAAGGCTCAATACAATCTCTATTACATTTTGCTGCCACGACCTGAGCCAAAACCGGATGCCGATATCCGTATCATGCAGCAGCCGTACGGTAAAGTACACCAGCAGGCCGTACAAGGCCGGGAAAATATATTTTCTGAAAAACTTCATTTATTTGTTTTACAATTTTAAGCAGAAAGCATTACAACCTCATCAATATTTTTCGGTTGAACAATCTTAACCGGCTTTTTTTCAACCTTTGGTTTCATGCCAAATAAAAAGCGGGTTAAAGCGTATGGCCGAACCAGCAGGTGGTAAATGCCCACGGTGATGAAGAACGTAAAGCCCACGGTATAAATATATTTCGATAGTATGCTTTCGTTTTGGGTTTGCACGATGTAATAGGCCAATACTACAATTACCGTTTGATGCAATATATAAAACGGGTATACCGCCTGGTTAAGGTAATCCAGTATTTTGTATTTACGGTTGAGATATTTTTTGCCATAGCCAACCATGGCCAATACCCAGCTCCAGGCCACCGTAGCTTTTAGGGCTAAAAACAAGCCTATGAATGATTTGCCGAACGGCCAGGCATCGTACCCTGGTTCAATTTTATTCCACCTCAAATAATTCAAAAACAGCAGGCTTAAAAATGCTATGGTTAAGGCAAAACGACGGTTACGTTCGAGGCTATCGATCAGCTTCGGCTGGGTGATGCAGATAAAGCCGGCTAACAGGAAAAACAGCCAGTAAACAAAATAACAGAAATCATGTGCCAGGTCATTTGTTTCGGGGTATTTTTGACTGAGCAGGGCAAACCAAACTATGCCCGGCGTCATAATTAAATATATCCATTTCCCGTTTGCAAGTACGGCCAGCTTTTCTTTTAACACAACACTTTTGGGCGAAGCCATCCAGGCAAACAAGGGCGCAAACAAAATATCATACAAAAACAAATAGGCGATAAACCATAAATGGTGCCAGCTAAAGCTGCCTTTGGGATAAGGCACAAAATTAAAAACGGTTTTATAAAAGGCCCAGTAGCTGCCGGTAAAGCCGTTGTTTAAGCGTTCCATATAAATTTGCGGCGGTACGATGACGAACATGCCCACCAATAATGGTATAAACAACCGGCGGAACCTGAGGCCGATAAAGCTGAGGCTGCTGCGCCGCTGCATCATAAAATAACTTACCGTGCCCGAAATAAAAAATAGCAGTGGCATACGGAACAAGTGCATAAAATAGTTCGATTCCATCAGCAGGTTGCTGGTTTCGCGGTTTTTTATGTGCCACCAATCTTCGGCTACATAAGGCATGGCGGAGTGGAAAAATAGTACACCAGCGATGGATAATATTCTTAACCAGTCGAGGTAGGTTTGGCGTTGTGTGGTTTCCATTTTTTCTTTTTTATGTAAAAGAAATATGCGGCAGCCTGCCGCGAAAAATTTTTTGACCACAGGGCCGATTCCTGTGACCAATGGACAAAAAACGTGTTCCATGTATTTACAGGCCTTTGTACCTTGCACCCGGTTTCTAAAACATTAATAAAGCCTGCGGGACTTAGTAAAACCTTTGTCCCCGGTGTTAAAAATAAACCACGAACAATTCCGGATGGATTGAATAACACAAGCGATATGCGCATGAAGAAGAATTTAATTGCTTTGATGATGGCGATGTTCCTTGCGGGTAGGGGACAAGCCCAGGTCAGAATAGATACCTCGCAGTTTGTGACGAACAACCGCCAGTTGTATTCGGTGGTCGTGTCGCAGCAGGATAAAATAGTTTATGCGCGGTACTTTAACGCGAAAACCGCAGATGTACTGTTCAATAACCAATCGCTCACAAAAAGCGTGGTTTCGCTGCTGATCGGCATCGCTATCGACAAAGGGTATATCAGATCGGTAGATGAGAAGATCGTGGATTTTTTCCCCGAATTAAAACAGGACACAGATAAAAGAAAACGGGAGGTAACGATACGGGAAATTATGAACCAGGCATCGGGGCTTTGGCATGAGGACCTTCAAAACCTGGGCGGCTATTTAAAATTGTCCGCGCAGTATGTTTATACGCTAAAAGCGCCAATGGTGAGCGAGCCTGGCAAAGTATTTCATTACAACAATGCGGCAAGCCATTTATTATCGGTTATCATCAGCAAAAGCACAGGCATGGGCACACTGCAGTTTGCCCAAAAATACCTGTTCGGCCCGCTTGGTATTAAGAATGTACAATGGGATAAAATGAACGATGGTTATTATGACGGATGCGGCCTGCTGAGCGTTCATTTATCTACCGCGGATATGAACAAGATCGGCACATTGCTGCTCCATCAAGGCTATTATAACAACAAACGCATTGTGCCCCAGGCCTGGATTGACCAAACCCTTAAGCCTTCCATTTTTTACCATACCCCATGGGGTTTTACCGGCTCGACTTATGCTTTATGCTGGTATCATTATAACTATAAAGATACCCCTGTTACCTATGGTTTAGGCTGGGGAGGGCAGTTTATCTTTATTATCCCGGCAAAAAAAGCGGTTATCACGGTGAATGAAAGTGTAGATGACGCAACGGCGATAAAGGCATCGAACTTGTTTTTGGATAAGATATTTCCTTTAATTTACGAGGGATTAAAATGACGTAAGCGTTTTAAAAAATGCCCAAAACCGGGCATGATAAAAATCCGTAAATTATCACATGGGAATCGATGTCGTAAACTTGTGGGGCGGCCCCCATCGGGGGCAAACATCGGTAGAAGAAATTTCAAAAACCAAAACCGCTCCGTAGGTGCGGCACATGGCGCGTTTGCGTACCTCAAGGCACGCAGGGTTCAATTAACCAATTTTCTACCGGCGTTTTGCTCCTAACGGAGCATTTTAGAGGGCTTAATTTTCTCAAGCAAAACGACATTGACACAAGAATAATTGAAACTTATTTTTGAAGAATATTTGTAACTTAACGTGAGTAAAATAGTCGGAATCTTATTTATCATAATTGATCTTTAAAGCCATGAAGCTGAAAAACCTGCCCTGGATACCTTTCGCTTTTTTTGCCATTGCCATAGGCCTTTATCCGCTGGTATATTACCTTTTTGATATGCATAACAAGGGCTTATTTTCAACCAAACCGGCAGAACTTATAAACAACCCCGTATGGCACACCGTGTTTTATATCCACATCACCTTTGGGGGCATAGCCATGTTGACCGGCTGGACACAATTCAGCAATAAGCTGCGCGGCAGGTATTTAAGCGCGCACCGGCTTGTCGGGAAGATATATGTAGTTTCCGTTTTATTCAGCAGCTGCGCGGGTTTGTATATTGCTTTTTTCGCCTCGGGCGGGATCATCAGCTCCACCGGCTTTGAAGCGCTTGCCCTGCTATGGCTGATCACCGATATTACGGCATACACAAGCATCCGGCGGCTCGATATCGTATCGCACCGGCAGTGGATGATCCGTAACTATGCACTTACGTTTGCAGCCGTAACACTGCGGATATATTTGCCGCTATTGCAAATATTTGTTTTTCCCGGCCAGTTCATTCCTTCATATCACCTGGTGGCATGGCTTTGCTGGGTGCCGAACCTTATAGTAGCAGAGATCATCATTAATAAAACTAAAAAGAAACCGGTAGCGTTTGCGGTCGAAAAAGCCCGGATGTTCTAAGTCTTAAGTCTTAAGTCTTTAGTCTAAAGTCGGTTATGTCTTGCCCTAGCACAGCGCACAATTGACTTGTGACTTTCGATTAAGGACTTAAGACTTACAACAACGGTAGGTCGAAATAAAAGGTTGAGCCTTTGCCGAATTCGCTTTCAACCCCGATTTCGCCTTTATGATTGTGAATAATCTCGGCTGATATATAAAGGCCCATGCCCAGGCCGCTGGTGAGGTGTTTTTTATCCTCAACCCTGTAAAAGCGCTCGAATATCCGCGCCCTTTGGTCCGCGGATAAACCGATGCCAAAATCAGTGACCGAAATACGCGCGGAATTAAAATATCTGCTGCTTTTTACGATGACGGTTTTGTTCTCTTTCGAATATTTAACGGCGTTGCTCAGCAGGTTCATTAACACTTGCTCCAGCCGCTCGGCGCTCCCAAGTACCTCCAAATCGCCCTCGCTTTCATATTCAAATGTATATTCGGGATAAATATGGCCTGCATTCTCAAGCGACGTTTTCACCAGTTCCTGCACGTTTACTGGAGTAAGCGCATATTCCAGCTTGCCTGCATTTATCTTACTAACATCCAGCAGGTCGTTGATCAAATGCTGCAATTTGTTAAGGGCTATGTTAGCTTTCGAAACGTACTGTTTAATTGCATGCGGCACATCTTCTTTTTTAAAGGAGCTGATGAGCTGCAAATATCCTTTTACGCTCGTGAGCGGTGTCCTCAGCTCGTGGCTAGCTATACCGATAAACTCATCCTTGCGCTCCATTTCCTTCTTTTGATCTTCTATATCCGTGGCCGTTCCTACCCAAAAAACAACTTCGCCATCTTCGTTCCGCAGCGGCACAGCCCTGTTTAAATGCCACCGGTAAGCGCCGTCTGAATGGCGCCGGTACCTGTTCTCGTTTTCGAATACTTCCCCGGTTTCCAGGCAGTGCTTGTACTTTTCCATTGAGCTTTGCTGGTCATCGGGGTGCATAACTTTTTGCCAGCCTCCTGCTACGGATTCCTCAAATGTGAGGCCGGTATAGGTGTACCATTGCTGGTTAACGTAATTTACCTCTCCATCAGGGAGGTTAGTCCAGCTCATCTGCGGGATATTATTCGCCAGGTATTTAAAATGTTCGCGGCTTAAAAAAAGCTCGTTGGTACGATGCTTCACCGTATCCTCCAGCTCATTATTCAGTTTTTCGGTAGCGAACTGGGCAGCTGCCAATTCCTCGTTTTTTATTTTCAGGTCTTTTTCCGCCTGTTTTAATTTTGTAAGGTCGGTAAGTATAAGGCTTAGCGCCACGCCTTCATCAAGCTCAAGCGTATTACATGATAACAGGCATGGAGTGGCAGGACCCTGGGGCCCGTAAAGTTCAATTTCCTCTTTGCAGTCGAGTACCCAGCCATTGGCGATCAATTTGCCAAAATGCTCACGGGCATCCTTATGAATAAACGTATCAAACGACATGCCGATGACTTTTTCGAGCGGCATATTTACCATACCGGCAAATTTTGAATTGCTATAAAGAATAAGCCCTTCCCGGTTTATGGTAACTGCGCCCTCATTCATCTTTTCGATAAAAACCCGGTAGGTTTGGTCGGCTGTTTTAAGGGTGTACAACTGGGGGTTATCGCCATTGTTTACTATAAGCGCGTCAACTTGCCCGGTGCGGATAGCGTCGATAGTATCATTGGCTTCGTCAAGTTGCATGCGAAGCTCAAAGTTTTCGTTCAATAATTGCTCATATGATATGCTTTCCTGTTCCATTTTTGTTAATTGCAGTTAGGCTAAGCCCCCTGAGTACTTTTGCGGTGTCAGACATATCGCCGATCAGCCTGCGTTCAGGAAATGGGGCCTTTTTTATTAAAAGCGGTAACGCAATGATCTGTTCGTTCCTTGCTATTAAGGGTTGCTGGTAAACATCGATGATCTCAAGTTCGTACCTTCCTTTCAGGTATGTTTCGCATATCTCTTTAAGGTTTGCGATCGCACGTGATGAATTAGGTGTTGCACCCGTTATGAACAAACGTAATACGTAACTATCATTGTTATCACTAAGGTTGTTGTCATGTTCAACTCCTGGCTTTTTTTCAGTCATTTTATTCGCTGTTAACGGGCCGTATATTTAATCCTACCAGTACTTTCTCTTCGTTTGACAAGTCGCCAATAATTTTGCGAATTGGCTCGGGCACTTTGCGCACCAATGTCGGGATAGCAAAAATCTGATCGCCCTCCGCCAGCTGGGGTTGAACCAGCAGGTCAATCACTTCAATTTTATATTGCCCCTGCAAATGTTCTTCACAATATCTTTTTAAGTTCGAAAGAGCTGTTACCGATTTAGCCGTTTTTCCGGCCACATATAGCCTCAACTCATATTTGGTTTCTTCCGGTTCCATTATTTTTAATCCTTCTGGTCATCCGGGTCGCTCTCTCCACGCCTCATTCTTGTTAATTCCTCCCGGTTTTTTTCGGTTACTTTTTTAATTAATTCTTCTTCAATATATATTTTATTCAGTTCTTCCTCGGCCGATTCGAATTCAGATTGCAGGCTCGCGATTCTGGACTCAAGAACTTTGCGCTTGCGGCCAACTTCCCTGTCCTTCATATTCAGCGCGTTGTTGCGAAGGACTTCGCCGGTCTCCTCCTGCAATTTCTGTGCCTCGCGTGCCGAGCCTATCAGCACCCCCTCAGGCCCAAGGTACACATCTACCAGGTCTATGCCCTTATCGGTGATAATAAACTCCCTCACCTGGTTTGAATGTTTCATACCGCGCGATTTCATGATATACATGCCGCGGTTGCGCTCCCCGTTGAACTCAATATCCCTCACCAGCAGCCAGGTGTCAACAAGCGACGATACGCCTTCGTCTGTCTGTTCAGTCACAGCGGAATTAAGCGTGAGCGCCGTAAACATTACCGTGATCTGCTCTTCCAGCAAAAAATCTATCAGCCGTACCAGCATCGCCTTTACCTCGCTTACCGATCCAATGGTAACCAGGTTGGTAATTGGATCGAGCACAACTGCCGAAGGTTTGAATGTTTTTATGATTTTGTACATCGATACCAGGTGCTGCTCCAGGCCGTGCAGCGTCGGGCGCGCGGCATGAAACTTTAACAAGCCGCTGTCCACATGGATTTGCAGGTCCATATTAATCGACCGCATATTCCGGATGATCTGGTTTGGCGATTCTTCAAAAGCAAAATAGAGACAGCGCTGCTTCCGGTTGCAGGTTTCATTGGCAAAAAACGCGGCTATGCTGGTCTTACCGGTTCCGGCGGTACCCGACACCAATATGCTGCCGCCCTTAAAAAACCCTTTACCGCCCATCATTTTGTCAAGCGCGGGTATGCCCGAAGATATCCGTTCGGTCGAAACCTCTTTCTGCAGTTTCAGTGATGTTACCGGCAAAACGGATATACCATCGTCGTCTATTAAAAAGGGATATTCGTTAGTACCGTGGAGCGAGCCGCGGTATTTTACTATCCTCAAACGCCTGGTCGAAATTTGGTTTACCACCCTGTGGTCAAGCAATATAACACAGTCTGAAACATATTCTTCAAGCCCCTGCCGGGTAAGCGAGGGCCCTTCGCCTCTTTCGCCGGTGATGATCGCTGTGACGCCTTTCGTTTTCAGCCAATTGAAAAGGCGCCGCAGTTCCGCGCGCAATATGCCCTGGTTGGTTAAACCCGAAAATAGGCTTTCGATGGTATCAAGCACTACGCGCTTTGCGCCGATACTGTCAATGGCATAGCCGAGCCTGATAAACAAACCCTCAAGGTCATATTCCCCGGTTTCTTCAATTTCACTACGGTCAATGTGTATATAATCGAGTTTGATTTTATTTTCCGACTGTAGTTTATTTAGGTCAAAACCCATCGATCCAACATTCATTGTAAGTTCGTCGACCTTTTCTTCAAAAGCCATAAAAACGCCCGGCTCATTAAAATCGATTACGCCGCGCACAATAAATTCAAGGGATAACAGGGTCTTCCCGCATCCCGCTTCGCCGCACACCAATGTAGGCCTGCCCTTCGGAATGCCCCCCTGTGTGATTTCATCGAGTCCTGAAATTCCGGTAGGGGTTTTAGGTATCTGCGGATGTGCGGTTGATAACTCTTTCTTTTGATCGTTAACCATTGTAATAAAGTTGTAAAAAGTAAAAGCTTAAAATTTTATTACCAATTATTAAGCCATTTTTAAAACTTAAATTTTATAAATTACCAAAAGGCTAAATTGTTTTACAACGGAAAAAAATTTAAAAAAATTTTTTTCAACAAAAACGGTCCCTTTGTGGAAAGCTGATCGGAAAGGAAGGGATGTTATGGGGCTGGATTAGCGAAGGAGCAGGCAGGGCAAATCAAATTGTCGCTTCGGTATCAGGCGTTCCTACGGAACCCAATACCCCATTTTTTTTACCGACCAGACGTCCCGATGGGACGAGTCCTTGGCCCATATTTACATCCCTTAGGGATGTCTGGTGGGTAGAATATAAGGAAAAGTCAACTTACGTTGCATAGGAACGTTTCGTGTATGGGCGGCGACAATTTGATTTGCCCCCGTAGGCAGTTATTAAAAATGATTATTGGTAAAATTCATTGCCGTTGGCTTCAGCCAACGCAATAATAGCAGGTAAGTTAGCGGCTTTAACCAAAAGGCGTTATGCCAATTTCGGATAGAGCCATATTCTGCATTTAAATATATAACCGTTGACTGAAGTCAACGGCAATGAAAAAAAGCGCAAATCATTTTGAAACAGCCTCTTAACGCTCACTTAAAATTTATAGGTTAGCCCGGCGCCGAATATCTGTTTTGTTTGCAATAGCGAATGATATTCCGTCACCCCGTTATTCGTCACGGGTATTTTTGCATTAGGGTCGGCAATCAGCTCAATGCCTGCATTTACGGTTACCAGTTTATTTACCTTCATATAGATGTTTGCCGCATAATCGGTATAAACATTCTGCGGCTGCGACCGGTAGTTTGAAAATAGTTTTAAGATGTTTTCGAAGGTGATGTTTTTAGCAATGTTTACTTTATAATAAGCATCGAGCGAGGCGCCGAATTCAAAAAGGTGGTTTTCGCCGGCCGTTACGCCAAACGCGCCGATGGATGCAAGCGAGTCGTTTTGAACCATAGTGATCCGGGCGGCCAATGGCGAAATATTGACCCTGAAATTATCAGACCTTTTGTAAGCAAAGCCCGGCCCAAAGGTAAGGTAGGCAGGTGCAAAAGGCGCGGATATTAATGTCCTGGCGTTGTTTGCATCGTATGCATACCCGTTTGCAAATTGTGTTTGAAAGTTTGCATAGAAAGTATAGAGCCAATATTTTGCCGCCTTATAGCCAAGCAGGCTGTTTAAGATAATGCGGTCGTCATTTTTGCGCCAGCCTAAACCTGTCTGATCGCTCAGGCCATAGCCGAGGATCACTTTATTGTCCCAGCTCCAGTTCCCGTTTTTATAATCGAAATCATAATCCAAAACCAGGTTGGCTGCAAAGGAATTCACCCCGCCGGCGGCCCAGTTTGAAAATGAGCTTTGGCTTACCAGGATTGTATTTTGGCCGTGGATGGTCCAGTGGCGGGCTGTATCTTTCCGCGCGGTATCTTTTACGGCAGTTTGCGAAAACGCCGCCAGGCTAAGGCATAAAAAAGGGAGGATAAGTAAAGTTCTTTTCATAGCGATGTTGCGGTTTGTTAACCGTCAAAGCTACTAATTTGAAGATAAATTTTGATGATTTGAAAATGTGTTGATTTGAAAATTTGAAGATGAGCCGATTTGAAGATTTGAAAATGAGCCGATTTGAAAATGAGCCGAGTTGAAGATTTGAAAATGTGTTTATTTGGGATTTGAAAATGATTTGAAGATTTGCAATCGAATTTTCAAATTTTCAAATTACCAAATCTTCAAATCAATCATTTTCAAATTACCAAATCTTCAAATTAATCATTTTCAAATCTTCAAATTAACAAATCTTCAAATTAACGAATCAACGATCCTCTACTTAATCCTGTCCTTCACCTTTTTTGCCATGGCTAAATGGTCTTCAATTTTTGGGAGGGTTTCGCCGGCAAAGGTTTTTGTGTCGCTGGCCGCGAGGTTTTTGTAAGCGTCCTTGTAGCTGCTTACTGCTTTCTCATGCCCGTCGATGATGGTATTGACGTATTTTTTATCGAAGTCGGAGCCTGTGAGTTTGGATATATCCTGTAGGTCCTTCTGGTGGTCCTGGTCAGGCGCAGTGGGCAGGATAAAGTTTGCGCTGGCGGCAATTGCGTTTATATTTTTGTTTATCGCCGTATGGTCGCTCACCAGCGTGGCCGCAAGGTTTTTAACATCCTGGTCGAGGCCCTTTTGCGCGGCCATTTGCGATAGCTGAATTTCGTACATGCCCGACTCATAACTTTTTACGAGGAACTTTGCGGCATCCTGCTGTAAGGCGGTTTTCGACCGGTTTGCCGAGTCGGTGGTCATGACCTGCGCCCGCCTGGCTGAATCATCAGCGGCGATGTTTTTCTTGTTTGCTGAATCAGCAACATCAGTACTGTCTTTCGGGCGGGAATGGCAGGCAGCTAAAAGGATGGTAAACGCCAGCGCCCCGGCAGACAGGTAGGTTTTAAAACTTGTTTTCATGGTAGATAAATGAGTTAATGGATTTAATTCCGCACCGGTTTTTGATAATATATGACAAGAGATTTTTCCCGGAAACGGATGTCCCAATCATATCATCAACAACGCTGCTGCCCGCAATGTTTCAGTAATGCAGGCATTTAATACAACCAGGAATTTTGGTTTGTATCGACAATACGGGCGTTGACATAGAGATTAACGCTGTTGGTGTAAATAACTATAATGTTGTTATGCACATAGTTATATTTATTGCCTTAACCAATAAAATAAACCTGTCCAAATGATAAGAACCAATTTTTTCAGTAAGGAAGGCGAGGTGACACCGGCTAACCTGGGCGAGGCCATCCAGCAAGCCATCGAGATTGAGATCGCCACCATTCCGGTCTACCTGTACACCTATTATTCCATTAACCGTGTGCCCGACCAGGATGCCATCAGCGGTTCGCTTTCGCAGGCGCTGGTGCAAAAGGGCGTGCCCCTTGCCCGGGCAAATGCCACCGCGCTGGAACTATCGGCCGAGCTAATGGTATATGCCAACAAAGCGGGCGCACTTATCATGAGCGTAGCCATAGAAGAAATGCTGCACATGGCGCTGTCATCAAACCTTAAACAGGCGCTTGCTGGATTGCCCGAACTGATCGGTAAGTCGCCAAGTAAATGGCCGGCCTGCCTGCCGGGGCATGAGCCGGAATTCCCCATCAACCGCGACAAGCTTTCGCTGGACCAGCTGATGACTTTCCTGAAAATTGAAAGCCCTGACCCGCTGCCCGACAAGAAGCTGCTGAAAGCCCCGATCCCCTATAAAACAATCGGCCTGTTCTATCAAATGATAAAGGACTGCATTGCCAACAATGACTTGCGATACAACACCCATTCGCCCCAGTTGCTGCCCGGAAAAGGCTATTATGCGCAAAATAATGTGGATACACTGTACTACGACAAAAAGCACAAGCCGCATTTTACAAACGCCGCAGACAGCGGCGACCTTTTATACGTGCAGGACCGCGATTCGGCGCTCCATGCTATTACCTGCATCGTTGACCAGGGCGAAGGCCTGCCGGGCGCGCCCGGATTTAAGGACGGGAAGGTTGACTGCTCAAAAATTATCCCCGATGATTACGACGATTTTGATAAAAAGGAATTATCGCATTTTGAAAAGTTTGCACGCATATATTGCAGCTATGAACAACTAACCAAAAAGTTTAACGCACTGGGCATAGGCGCTATCGACATCAGCAGCTATTTTGTGGCTAATGTTGCAAAAAATCCCTTGACGGCGCATTACCCCGCTGAAATAAGGCCCGTTTCCGATTTTCTGAATGGCGTGTACACTTATTTATTTGTTATGGTCGAAAACTGTTATAAGCAATCGGGCAATACGCAGTATGAAATATTTATGTTCGGCGTTCATAAATCCATGATATTTATCCTCAACTCCGTTTGCGGCGACATCATGAAGCTTACGTACAAAAACAGCGAAGACGGAAAAACATATAACGTTGCGCCCACATTCGAGGATTATCCTTTTGGATTGATCTCAAGCCCTAAATCGCAATTGATAGATCTTTATAACGCTGCGGTTGCCGTATATCCAACGATCAGCTACCTGGGGCAAAGGGTGCAGGACCTACCCGACGTTCCATTATAAATTGAAGTCAAAGTAAGGGAAGACGTTTAATACCAAATACATAAAAAAGCATATTATGGCTAACATAAATTATAATCCTAACTTATCTCTTTGCGGCGGCAGCGCTCCGGCACCCTCCGCGCCCGGCGCCCAGGCCAGTCTTACACCGGCGCCCGAACTGCATGTTTGCATGGGTTTAAATGCCTGCAAGGGGCACGACCGCACCGGTACAAATAACTGCGCAGGGACAGGTTCGTGCGCTACTGCCGAGCAGCACAACTGCCAAACCTTAAACAATTGCCGCGGGCAGGGCGGCTGCGGCCTTTACGGCGATGCCGAGCAGCAAATGCGGCCCGGCGATAACGAATGCGCCTGGCAGGGCAGCTGCGCCGTACCGATACAGGCCGAACGTTTCAGCACACTGGGCGAGAATGCCGGTAAAAGCGTTTGGCTGCAGGCACGCAAACTGTTTGAAGAAAGAATGATGAGGGCAAAAAGAAACTTTGGCGAGGCCCCCTTTAAATGCGGCCCGCCGCAAAACTGGCTCATTTCTGTACTTGGATCTTATGATTCGTGCGGAAACAGCGGGGACAAACGCTGCTCATTTGGCTTTAACGATCCCGAGGATAATGCGAAGCTTCTTTGTGAAGGGAAGAAGGAGTGAATTGGTTGAGTGGTTGATTAGGTTGATTGGGTGAGTGGTTGTGATAAAGTTGTAAAGGTAACAAGGGTTGAAGAAAATACTTTTACAACCTTTGCAACTTAATATAACTTCTACAACTCATTACAACCTCTACAACTTAATATAACTTCTAAGTAATTATGGATGAACAGCGGGACAAATACCGGGGGATGATAGGCCGGCTGAAAAACCCGGGCTTGGGGCTGGGTTTAAGGAGCAAGCATTTTAGCTATATCCTTGAACATAACCCGGCAGTGGATTGGTTTGAAGTGATCTCGGAAAACTTTATGGACTCCGGCGGCAGGCCGCGCCATGTTTTACGGCAGATTGCCGAGCGGTACCCGGTGGTAATGCATGGCGTTTCGCTCTCTATCGGCAGCACCGACCCGCTGAACATGGAATACCTGGCAAAACTAAAAGCACTGGCCGAAGATGTAAAGCCGCTTTGGATAAGCGACCATCTATGCTGGACCGGCGTGAACGGCCTTAACACGCACGACCTGCTGCCGGTATTGTTAAATGAGGAATCGTTAAAACATATTTGCGGCCGTATAAACCAGGCGCAGGATTTTTTGCAGCGCCCGGTTATCTTTGAAAACCCGAGCACCTACCTTACCTTTAAGCAATCGACTATCCTGGAATGGGACTTTTTAAGGTATATGACCGAAGAAACCGGCTGCGGCCTGCTGCTTGACGTGAATAATGTATATGTGTCAAGCTTTAACAACGATTTCGACCCGGTACTTTATATCCACCAGTTGCCGCATGATAGTATTGTTCAAATGCATATAGCCGGGCACCAGCATTGCGGAAATTATATCATTGATACCCACGACAGGAATGTGGTGCAGGAAGTATGGAAGCTGTTTTCGCTGGCCTGGAAAATGACCGGCGGCGTGGCTACGTTGCTGGAATGGGACAGCAATATCCCCGATTTTGAAGTCTATCACGCAGAGTTGCTAAAGGCAAAACAGTTTATGAACAGCATTTCAAATTTTACCGATACTCCCGATATGCAGGAATTTAATGAGGCGGCTGTATCAAACCCGGTCGACTTCCTGGTGAATGATGTGCTTGGATAAAGAAGCCCGTAAATAAATCTAAAAAAACGCCCCCGGTATCTGCCGGGGGCGTTCATTATTTAGTTGCAGCCAACAGGACATTTAGTCTTGTCGCAGTGGCATTTGCATTCAGTTGTACAATTCTTTTTTGTACACTTTTTGCCGTCGCCGGGTTTTGCAAATGCTGATACGGTTAACATGATCGCAGCAGCGAACACTATGAATTTTTTCATGATTTTAATTTTTCTTAAATTGTTAAAACTGGTTGATTAAGTTGAATAAGTGAGTTGTTGATTAAGTTAAAATAACTAAACTTAATCAACTCAATTCAACCTAATCAACAACAAACTAAACGAAGTTTGTTCACAGGCAGACCGGGTAATAATTTAAGCGTTGGGCGGCCGCCAGCAGGAAGGGCTATAATCAGTTATTTTACTTTGTACCATGTCGGGATAAGCCGCAACGACTGATACAAAATTTCTTTGAACCCCGGGTTTAACCGGGATAATAAAGGCTACGCAAAGCACACAGAAATTACAGAAATTGCTGCCTGAGTCGTGTTTGTTTTTGTTGCAGCATCCGCTTTTGTGGGCATGGTGCATCATCATCATCATCCTGCACATATCCGCCTTACTTGTTTTTGTACATGCCGCCGGCGGCTGGCTAAAGCCAGACGCGAGGATCAGTATCACAAGTAAAAATGAAATTAGCTTCATGATGAATGGTAAAGTTACCTATTCGGATGTGAATTACAAATGAAATGGTAATTAATATACGGCGATGGGCTTGAGACCTTTTAAAAAAGCGGGGGTGAGTGTGATTCCCCTCTTGAGAGGGGTGCAGGGGTGTGTTATTTTGCAGGTCGCATAAGTTTTTACGTGTCTGCGCATAAAAACCATATCGGCCGTTGAAACTTCTCACACCAGCAGGACACACCCCTGCCCCTCTCAAGAGGGGAACCCTGCGCGCAAACCTTCGTAAACAACAGACATCATTTCTTTTTCACCACCGCCTGATAAGCTAAATTCAGCGCATCTTCCAGCATTTCCCGGCGCACTTTACCTAATTCGACAAAAGTTGCACCATGGTGCCCGAATTTGTTCGGGACGGGGTAAAAAACGGTTGGATCAAAGGCGTTAAAAACCGATTGGTGAATAAGCGGTAGCTTCAGCATCATGCGATTGTGATTTACCCACAGGGTGGCAAATATCCGGTTGTTTGCCCTGAACGACGGTATGCCAAAGTGGGGTTTTTCCTCGCTGCCGGGAAAAGAAAGCGCGATTTGCCGGGCTGTTTCTAAATCGACCATAGGCTTTAAAACTGTTTAAAAATAATTTAACAAATTTGCTATTGGTACAATTCATTGCCGTTGGCTTCAGCCAACGGGATAATATCAAGTAAATTAGCGGCTTTAGCCAAAAAGGAGTTACGCCAATTTTCGGCTAAAGCCACGTTCTGCATTTAATTTATAACCGTTGGCTGAAGCCAACGGCAATGAAAAGCCCCAAAATCATTTTTAAACAGCTTTTTTATTTTTTTGAAGCGAGGGCTATTTTAAGGCCCAGGCCGATAAGGATGAGCCCCGTTACCTTTCCCTGCACTTTCCAGACTTTGGGGTTCTTCCTGAAAAAGCCCTTCGTTTTGCCCAAAATAAACGCAACTATAATTAACACCAGCGTGCCCTGCGCGGCAAACCATGTCCCCAATATAAATAACTGGAATTTAAAGAAATGCGATGCCGGGTCGATAAATTGGGGCAAAAAAGATAAAAAGAAAATCGCGACCTTGGGGTTCAGGGCGTTTGTGACCACACCCTGCCTGAAGAGTTTCCAATAACCCGTTTCAGATAAGGTTTCACTTTTGGTATCGATCGCTGAACTCGATAACAGCGACCGGACGCCGAGATAAATTAGATAACCCGCGCCTGCAAACTTAATGAGCTGGAAAAGATAAGCCGACCTTGAAATGATGATGGACAGGCCAAATACAGCCGCAAAAATATGCACGAAACACCCCACAAATATTCCGGCGGCAGAAGCAATGCCCGCCTTTACACCCTGCGAAACGCTCCGGGATGCCACATAGATCATATCGTTGCCCGGCGCCAGATTTAACAGTAACGCGGCTATAAAAAACAGGTATAAGTTTTGAAAGTTGAACATGGTTTTTTTAGTCCGAAAGTCCGGAAAGTCCGAAAGACCGAAAGACAGGAGGCCATTTAGTTTTCCAAACTAATCTCTAACCTCCAGCCTCTAATCACTGATCTCTAATTATTTTCATTTTTTAAAGATGCGGTTTTTTACAAATGTTTCAAATTATGAAATAGTTTCATTTCGTCGAAAAATTCCAATTTCAAATATTTATAGCATTCAACTAACTGATTATAAACTGTTTGGACAAGTTTTTTTACGTGTGCTATTGTGAAGTGACCGTGAACGACCCCTGTCCGAAGTTGCGCAACTTCGGCCGGCTATGCTTGTTGCCTTAATGACTACACTGTGCAGCCAGGCCCCTGGCTTTGTTGGTTAAAGGGCAAAACCTTTTTGCTGATCCGCGGCTTTCAGAAACACCCAAACCGGGGGCAAATCAAATTGTCAGCGGCTATGCACGAAACGTTCCTCTGGAACGTACGGGGACTTTTCTTTATATTCTACCAACCAGACATCCCGATGGGATGTAAATATGGGCTAAAGATTCGTCCCATCGGGACGCCTGCTTGGTAGAAAAGATAAAAATTGGGTGTTGCGTTCTGTAGGAACGCCTGATACCGAAGCGACAATTTGATTTGAGCCTACCCCCCAAATTTGCTAAAATAAATGTGAATATCATACATTTACATTGCGATGAAAAGTTTTTGCCTGGGACTTATTTTATGTTGCTGCTGTGTTTTAAAATCCTATGCCCAGGCAGGTAATTGCGCGCCGCCCAATATGGGGTTCGAGCAGGGCAATTTTACGGGCTGGTCCTGCGATACCGGCCAGATAGACCTTAGCGCGACGCTCCGGCTTAGCCCTTCCGGTCCTATAGACGACAGGCATACCCTATACAACAGCAAAACCTTTCCCAAGCGCGATACATTTGGGAAATTCCCTACACTTTGCCCCTATGGCGGTAAGTATTCTGTAAGGCTCGGCAACCAGTCGGCCGGGCGCCTGGCCGAACGCATGTCCTATACATTTACGGTCCCGGCAGGGGCAAATCAATACAATCTGACTTTTTATTATGCGGTCGTATTGCAGGATCCGCCCCACAATCCTATACTTCAGCCACGATTTACGGTGAAAACTTACGACCTGGCCGCAACGCATTATATACCCTGCGCATCGTTTGATTTTATTGCGGCGGATAGCCTGCCCGGTTTTAAGCTCTCTGCCTTATCAACGGGCTTCGACTCCGACAGGTATTCGAAAATATATTATAAGGATTGGGCCCCCGCAACCATCAACCTGCAAAATTGCGCCGGCAAGCAAATGCGCCTGGAGTTTACGACGAATGATTGCGGCCTGGGCCAGCATTTTGGCTATGCCTATATCGACGTTGACGAAACCTGCGGCCGGCCGATCACGGGAAACTCGTACTGCGCCAACCAAAGTTTTGTAAATATTACCGCGCCCGGCGGCGGTTTTGGCGGCTATGAATGGTTCAATGCCGACTTTTCAAAAAAATTATCGGATAAGCAGGTATTAACCATATCGCCGCCGCCGCCCGACGGCACAAAATACGGGGTGGTTTTACTGCCCTTTAATGGCCTGGGCTGTCCCGATACCTTATTAACTGTGGTGAACAAAATAGATGCCGACCTGGTTTTTAAGGTTGCCGACACCATATATCACTGCGCCGGCACTGCTGTCGACCTCACCGCCGCCTCGGTAACTGCCGGAAGCAGCCCTGACCTGGCCTTAAGCTATTGGACCGACTCTTCAGGCCTGCATTATTTGTACGAACCCGAAAATATTACAACCGACGGCACTTACTATATCAAGGCCGTGAGCCCCGAAGGCTGTACCAATATCAGCCCGGTAACTGTGGTCCAAATTGCCGCACAACTTACTGTTACTGATCCGGCGCCGGTTTATTACCCGGCTACGGTTGATATTTCGTCAACCTTTAATCATGACCAAACCTACGTTTATAAATATTTTGCCGATAAATTATTAACGATCCCTATTGCCGATTACCGGCATATTGCGCATAGCGGCACTTATTATATACAAGCAAGCAGCCGCGGAGGCTGTACAACAGTCGAGCCGGTTACCGTAACTGTAAATGCGCCCCTGCGGCCAATCATAAAGGCTGTTAATACCTTTACGCCCAATAACGACGGCATAAACGACTATTTTTCACTAACTATCATCGGATTCGGGGAATTTGGATCGTTGCGCATATACAACCGCTACGGCCGGCTGGTATTTGAGACAACCTCCCCCGAAAAACCATGGGACGGCACCTACCGCGGAAGACCGCTGCCCCCCGGCACTTATTACTGGATATTTAATGGCAAAGACACTTTTGACAACAGCAAAGTTTTAGATTCGGGCTATATAACGTTGATCAGGTAGAGATGTGAGATTTGAGATTTGAGATTTGAGATGGTTATGAATTGAGGTTAGAGGTTGGGGATAAGAGATTAGGAGAACTTGTAGACGTGTTCTAACTAAACTTCGTTATATTTGCTTTATGAGTTCGCAATATTTATCGGACGAGAACGGGCAGATCATTGCTGTACAGGTTCCAATAACGGATTGGGAAATTCTTCGTCGCAAGTACCCTGAAATCGAGGCTCCGGCAACAGACTTGCCCGGCTGGCAAAAAGCCCTGATCGATTCGCGGTTAAAAGCAATTGAGGAAAACCCTGGCCGCATTTTGCCAATTGACAGCCCGCTGGCAGAACTTGATCACAACCAGGAATAAAGCATGGCCTGGGAGAGAATACACTTTACGAAGGATTAAAACTTCCGAAAGGAAAGAAAGTTAAGCCCAATGAATGGTAGCTTATTGCCGCAAACTATTTAAAAGTCACCTTATCCTCTTCTACCTCTTTAGAGAAAGTTGCCAGCCGGGTGATGATCCCGGCGATGATGCGTGGGCTCAAGGCAGCGAATGACATCGAGATCATCGCCTCGACAATACCGATAGTGGAAATGACCTGGTCTTTTTGGGAATGCGAATAGGTTTCGTTACCGATCCCCTCCAGGTGCTTTTTTGCAAGATAGCTAAAATAAGCGGCTTTAGGAACCTGGTAAATCTCCAGGGCTTTTTCGATCGGAAGGATGCCTTTTTGTACGGTCCGTTCGATGGACACGCATTTGCTATGCAGAGCTAATTCGGGATCGTCAAAGATATCCTCCGCAACGGCCCCCGATTCACTCAATTTAATCTTTACTTCCGGCATATTTTATAAAGTTACGTAAATCCTCTGTGTTTGTCAAGTCGATCCAGCCGTGCCAATTCGTCGTCTGTAGTTTTAATACCGGCGCCATGCCTGGGATATTTACCCAATCCTCGATCGGGAACGCTTTTCCGGCAGGCTCTGTATCGTAATAAGCGTTAAACTGCGCCTGTGCCAGCGCCAGCTCAGCGCTGCCTCTCATTAAAACAGACGCCGCGTCCAATATGTTTTGCATTTCAGCACGGTAAAACGCTTTAAAACCAGCCTTGGCCCAAACCGCGCCACCGTCTTCCAAACCTGCCCATACCCTGATCTCCTTCACGTCCATATTTTGGTATTGTTCCAGAAAAGCCGCCAGGACCTTTTTGCTCAGGCCTTGCCCGCGTGAGCTTTTTGGCAACACCAAATATTCGTGATCAACGACCAGTTTAGCGCCATCGTAACCAAATATCCGGGACACGTACAGGCAGTTGTCCCTTTCCGCCGGGTCCAAAGCATGAAAAATAATTCTCATTTGTGGCGGCGGGTCGGTTACTGTTATTACTTTGGTACCCGGAAGCGATACATGGGGCAATAACAAACGATCCAGGTCCTTTACGAGGGTAACGATTTTGAAGCCGGCAAAATGCTGGTTAATAAGCCTGATGGCTTCAGCCGTCGTCGGGTTAATCGTATAGCCCAAATCAATGGCTTCTCCGGCATCCCTTGAAAAAATGGTCATTAATAACGGTTAAGTACTCAAATATAAAAAATAATTAAAGAGTTGTGCAACAGCCACGGCACGCCTGGACAGGCCGATATTAAAATTATTAACCTGTCGGGTCTACTTTGCTTGTTTTTGACTTAGACTCAAGACTATTGACTTCAAAATCAATTCGCCGTCCATATATTATTCTTCATATCCGCATCCACAAATATGCCGCCATCCAGCTCACAGCCCCATACTGTCATAAAACCTTTCCGGCAACCTCTCCGTCAAATAAGTTTTCAAAAACTCTAGACGCCCGGCATTAATAATATCCTTTAGGCTTAGTTTATATTTTTCGCTTTCAAGCTCGATAATCAGTAACGGCACTTTTTTTACAGCTATGTAGATACAATACAGGCCGAGCAGCAATGGTAAAACCGGGAGAACTATCGATTCTATATAAATGTGATATACCGAAGGTCGTTAAAGTCCTCATACACGCCAACGGCTTGATATACCGCGAAAGCAACAAATAGGGCCCCCACAATTAAGATAAGCACAACATTCTTCGTGTCCGCAGCCCTGGTGAAAGTAGCCTTTTGAATCCCGTGAAAGTTGACCGTTTTATAATTGAACCTATTGCGCAGCAGGTGGATGCCCTGTTGGGACAAAGCAAAATCCTTTGATTCAATGTCGTAATTAGTCATGACAGGTCAATAGGCTGCTAAGTCATCTTGCGTCCGCATAAGGACAAATCAATTCTCCGTCCACGTATTATTCTTCATATCCGCATCTACAAATATGCCGCCATCCAGCGTGATGGATTTTACCGGCTTTTCAGCCTTTATCTTTACCGAAATGTTTTTCTGATCCTTTTCCCAAACGATGGGTGTTTGGTGGAAACTATCTGTTGAACCATCGGCATAGGTTACGTTTACATCAAACGGAACGGCAAAGCCGCCAATGTTTTTTATGGATAAATTATAGCCATTGGAGGTCTTATCTGCTTTTTCAAGGGCAAGATCGATATACGACGGGGTGAAAAACCAGTTATAAAAAAACCAATCGAGGTTTTTGCCCGATCCTTTTTCCATGGAGTAAAAATAATCCCAGGGTATGGGATGCTTGCCATTCCAGTTGCTCATATAGTTGTGCAGCGCTTTTTTAAACAACTGGTCGCCCAGCATATCTTTTAAAGCCAGGTAACTTAATGAGGGTTTGCCATAAGCATTGTTGCCCGCCCCAAAAGTAACGTCGGGCGAGGGCGTAATGATCGGATTTTCTTTAGCATGCGGGCCGTTTGTCCAGCGGTTAACACGGAACTTCTTATAAAAATCATCCGCCACCTGTTTGCCTTTTTCGGCAGTGCCTATCAATAGCTCAAAAGTTGTGGCCCAGCCTTCGTCCATAAATGCATAGCGGCTTTCGTTGGTGCCCATGTAAAACGGGAAATAGGTATGCGCTATCTCGTGGTCCTGCACCAATTGGGCGAAGGTGAGGTCGGGCGTATGGCTGTCGTTCACCATCATCGGGTATTCCATATCGGCAAAACCCTGTACGGATGTAGTTTTTGGGAACGGGTAAGGTACGCCCGGCAAATTATGCGAAAACCAGTCTAACGAATTCCGCGCGAATTGCACATAATGGTGAAAATCGTTGGAGGCATCGGCAAAAGCCGCCTGTACGCTTACGCGGCGATGTGCTTTGTCGTCGACCAAAACACTTGCGGCATCCCAGTCGTAATGGTCGCTTACAGCCAAAGCCACATCGGTAATATTGGTAGCCGTCCATGTCCAGCTATTGGTTGCATTTTGGGCGGTAACGCTTTTACTGGCCAGGTCCTGCGGCGTTGCGATGTGTATGGTCGAGTCGCTTGTCATTGATTCCTGCAGTTTTTTTGCGAAATCGGGCTGCAAAACCTGGTTGGGGTTTCGCAGGGTGCCTGTGGCCCATACGATATAATTTTTAGGCACGATCACATTAAGGGTATAATCATTAAAGTCGTTATAAAACTCCAGCGAGCCGGTATGCGGTTGCGTATCCCATCCCTTATAGTCGTCATAAACGGATACCCGCGGATAAAAATAAGCCAGGAAAAAACTGGTCGAATCGAGCACGCCTTCGCGCCCGCGCCCCTTCGACAATTGATAATGCCAGGTAATATTAAGTTTTACGGAATCGTGCGGCATCAGGGGCGAATTGAGGTCGACCATTTGGTTGGTAGTTATAGCTGTACTATTGTCCCAGGCTACTTTAGCGCCGTTAATCTGTATGTTATCAACGTGTATGCCGGCAGCTGGGTCGGCGGCCCCCCGACCCCCGGCAACATGAACATTTTCGATCAGCTTCATGTTCAGCTTGCGCAGCGTATCGGGGCTGTTATTAAAATAGGTTATTGCTTCAATGCCGGTGATTGTCCGGTCGGGCGGGGCCATGCTTACCGAGATATTGTAGCGCCCGTGGTTTTCCCAATAATTTTTACCTGGTTTGCCGGTCAGCGAGCGGGTGCCCTTGTCGTAGGCTTGCTTTATTTCGGGCGGCATAGTTAACGTTTGAGCATTGGCCGACCATAGTGCCAGGCAGAAAATGGCCGAGAGCGAAATTGATTTTATCATGGGTATTGATTTGAATTAAACGGTCGATATTATGCATGCTAAGTTAGGGAAATAATCAAATGAAAAAAGATGCCCAAGGCTGGTCTATGCTTTTTCGTTTCACCGACTAATTCCAATCGGTCAGCGGCACAATTAATCTTTCGTAAAATAAAAGTCGCTTCCCGCATTAAAGGTCTGGCTGCCTGAATTATATAAATACGTATATAAAACTTGAATGTCGAGATTCGTTGCTGTGAGTTGGGTAATTTTAATCGAGTAGGCTGAAAGAATAGCTGCGGTACCTGTATTTGCTGCGTCAGCGAATGTCGGGTTTCCGTTCCTCAAGCCCACAATTCCATTGTTGGACATGCTGAATGCCGACCCCGCAAATCCGTATAGCCCCACCAGTACCGCCTGCCCGAAATTGCCGCCGCTGGTCGGGTAGTATTTTGCATTGGCATAAGAATTATCCTGGTTAAATTGAATATCGGCATGATCATCGATGCTCGGGGTATAAATGGTGTCGATTGTTTTCGAACTGAGGGAAATTACTACGTGCTGTTTCTGCAATATCCATTTACCGAAAATAAGCTCATAATTCTTGTTGGCTACCGGATCTCCGTTAGAAGCTTTTTTACAGGCCGCCGAACCGCAGACCAATAAAACCGTGACAAATAAAAAATTGATTCTTCGCATTTAAGCAGTTTAGTTTAACAAATATATGTGTTTTGACCATTCGCATCCCGCCAAAAAGGCAACGAGCCATGGCCCCTCTAAAAAGTATAGAATTGTGACAATGGAAATTGCTTATAAAACACTATTTTCAGCCGCTTATATTTTAAATTTTTAACAAATCGGCGCCAGCGGCGTCTTATGTTCGTTAACACTTTCAAAACTAACCGATATTAAAAAACTAATGGATCATTTTTACACCAACCCGGGATTTAAGACGTGCTGCAGGTTTATTTTGCTGATTGCCGCGAGCGCAATTTTTTTTGGTTTCACAAAGCCTGTCCCCGTTAAACCACGGATATTGGTATTTACAAAAACCACGGGCTTCCATCATTCATCCATACCTGCCGGCACCGCCGCCATTATGCAGCTCGGAAAAGAAAATAATTTCCTGGTGGATACCTCCTCGGATGCGGCAAGCATCGCCGAAGCTAATTTGAAAAAGTATTCAGCGGTCGTGTTTTTACACACAACCGGCTACATGCTTAACAACTACCAGCAGGCTGACCTGGAAAGATATATGCAGGCAGGCGGCAACTTTGTCGGCATACATGCGGCCGCCGATGCCGAATACGACTGGTTTTGGTACGGCCGCCTCGTGGGCGCCTATTTCGACAGTCATCCCGAGCAGCAGGAGGCGACGTTAAGGGTTGTCGATAAAAATCACCCGGCTACCAAAAGCCTGCCCGATACCTGGACCAGGAAAGATGAGTGGTACAACTTTAAAATGATCAGCAAAAAAATCCATGTACTGATCAATATCGACGAAAGCAGCTACAAAGGCGGCAAAAACGGCGCTGAACACCCCATGTCCTGGTACCAGAACTTTGAAAACGGCAGGTCCTTTTACACCGAGCTGGGGCATACCGAAGAATCGTACAGCGACCCTCTTTATTTAAAGCACTTGCTTGGCGGTATTCAATATGCCATAGGCGATAACAAAAAATTAGATTATACTAAATGTACCACCCAGCGTGTGCCCGAAGAGAACCGTTTTATTAAAACACAATTGAACTTAGGGACTTTATTTGAGCCCACGGAAATGACCATATTGCCAAACCTTGACGTGTTGATAGCACAGCGCCGGGGTGAGCTTATGCTATATAAAAACGATACGAAAACCATGAAACAGGTGGGCAAGCTGGATGTTTACTGGAAAACACTGCATGCCAAAGGGGTGAATGCCGAAGAAGGCTTATTGGGCTTACAGGCAGACCCTGATTTTAAAACCAACCATTACGTTTATATTTACTACAGCCCCAGCGATACCTCGGTAAACCGTTTATCGCGTTTTACTTTTGTGAACGACACGCTGGACGTTAAAACCGAGAAAATAGTGCTCCAGCTCTATTCGCAAAGGGAAATTTGCTGCCATACGGGCGGCTCTATTGCCTTTGGCGATGACCATATGCTGTTTTTATCAACCGGCGATAATTCGACGCCGTTTGACGAGCCCGGCAAACCAAAGTATAATACCCATGCCTTTGCGCCGCTTGATGACCGCCCGGGTTTTGAGAACCACGACTCCAGGAGATCAGCAGGCAATACCAACGATTTGCGGGGTAAGATATTGAGGATAAAGATGAAAGCCGACGGCAGCTACGATATCCCGGAAGGCAATCTATTTAAACCCGGAACGCCAAAAACAAGGCCGGAAATTTATGTTATGGGCGACAGGAACCCTTACCGCATATCGGTCGACAAGAAAAACGGTTTCCTGTATTGGGGCGAGGTAGGGCCGGATGCCAATGCCGATAGCATGGCCACCCGAGGGCCGCGCGGCTACGATGAGCTTAACCAGGCCAGGGCGGCCGGATTTTTTGGATGGCCTTTGTTTATCGGGCCTAATATTCCTTATCGTGCTTATAATTATGAAACCGGCGTATCCGGCGATGCATTTGACCCGCAGCACCCGGTCAACGATTCGCGCAACAATACCGGCTTAAGGGAACTGCCGCCTGCGCAGCCGGCGTTTATATGGTACCCATATGGGCCGTCGAAAGACTTCCCGCAGGTGGGCACTGGCGGCCGCACCACCATGGCAGGCCCCGCATATTATACCGACCAATACCCAAGGGCAACCCGCTTGCCTGAGTATTATAACAAGAAAGTATTTTTTTATGACTGGATAAGGGGCTGGATAAAAGTGCTTACCCTGCAGCCAAATGGCGACCTGGATAAAATGGAACCTTTTATGGCAGGCACCAAGTTCAATTCGGTTATCGATATGGAAACCGGCCCTGACGGCAGGATATACCTGTTGGAGTATGGCTCAGGCTGGTTTTCCAAAAATAAGGACGCCGGCCTGGCGCGTGTTGATTACAACGTCGGCAACCGTGCGCCCGAGGTTAACGGGATTACAGCCAGCAAACTGTACGGCAAATTGCCGCTGCGGGTAACATTTACAGCATCGGCCAGCGACCCGGAGAACGACAAACTTACTTATGTATGGAACCTGGGCAACGGCGTTAAAAAACATACCGCGTTACCAAAATTGATTTACACTTATACCCGGAAAGCCAACTACAATGTTAGCGTAGAGGTGAGCGACGAACAGGGCGCTGCCACAACAAGCAAAGTTGTTACTATACTTGCCGGCAACGATTCGCCCGGCTTGAAAAATAAGCTTGCCCTCGAAAAAGCTAACAGCGCAGGCAAGGTGCTGATGCTGTCGCTGGATTGCAAATCATGCCATAAGGTGGGCGAGAAATCGGTTGGCCCCTCATTTACCGATGTGGCCAGGAAATACCGGAAAAGCACGGCAACAATCGCAAAGCTTACACAAAAAATTATGAAGGGCGGCCATGGCAACTGGGGCGATGTTGATATGCCGGCCCACCCGGCCCTTAAACCCGAAGAAGCTAAAAAGATCCTTAACTGGGTATTTTCGCTTAAATAATGTTATGCTTTTAAGGCGATGAATGCGGTTAAGCCGCATTCATCGCCTGTTTATAGCGTTGGTGTAATTGCCGGCGAATGCCGGCACATCCACCGCCCGCCATCCCCTTTTTCTTGCTACAGGATAGAAGATTACTTGCAATACTTCGATTTTTTTCTTCGCCGCATCGGCAATTGAACAAAAAACCCTACATTCACAATAGTTAACAAAAAGCCATGCAACACAACCCGGTACACACATTATTTAGTTTGCCCCGCAGGCGCCTGCTTTTGGCGGCTGCCTGCGTTATGCTTTTTTCCTGCACAAAAAAAGGCGCGCCCGGCGACACTCAAAAACCCGACGATAACCGCTTTACACCGGTGGTTCTTACCCAAACGGGCGATTTTGATGAACCCATGAATTTTGAGGTGACTAAAGACGGCCGGGTTTTTATTAACGAGCGCAAAGGCGCTTTAAAGGTTTATGATCCCATTACAAAAACCGTGCGGTTGGCTGGCACCATCCCGGTAAATACAAAATATACCAGCGCCACCGGCGAGGTTACCGAAGCCGAAGAAGGCTTTATCGGTTTTACGCTCGACCCTGATTTTGATCAGAACCATTATGCTTACCTTTTTTATGCGCATCCCACCGAAAAGAAAGACGTGCTGAGCCGCTGGGAGCTTAAGGATGATAAACTTGTCCAGGGTTCGGAGAAAGTACTGCTTGAAATACCAACCCAGCGCGAAACCTGCTGCCATACCGGCGGCGGCATGACGTGGGACAAAAAACAAGATCTCTATATCACGATAGGAAATAATACAGGGAATGTGGTTGACAAGTCGCAAACAGATGAGCGGCCAAACCGCACTAGTTGGGACGACCAGCGCGGCAGCGCCAATACCAACGACCTGCGGGGAAAAATACTGCGTATACATCCCGAAAAAGATGGCACCTATAGCATACCCGATGGTAATCTTTTTCCGAAAGGCACGCCAAAAACAAGGGCCGAAATATATGTGATGGGCGACCGTAACCCATGGAGGCCATCGGTCGACAGTAAAACAGGTTATTTATATTGGGGCGAGGTTGGCCCGGATGCCTTTGAAGACAGCAAAACAACACGCACCGGGCAGGATGAGCTTAATCAGGCGCGCAAAGCCGGTAACTTCGGCTGGCCTTATTTTATTGGCAATAATTCGGCTTATCCAATTTATGATTATACCAACAATACGGTACACCCGCCTAAAGACCCCAATAAGCCAGTTAATAACTCGGTAAACAATACCGGCCTTAAGGAGCTTCCGCCGGCACAAGCCCCATTGATCTGGTATCCCTACAGCGTGTCTGAAAAATTTCCGCTGGTTGGCACCGGCGCGCGCTGCGCCGTGGGCGGCCCCATTTATCACCAGGATGATTTTAGCAATGCCAAACGCCCTTTCCCTGCTTACTATGAAGGCAAATGGCTGGCGACCGATTTGTCAAGGGGCTGGATAATGTCCATCACCATGAATGAGGACGGCGATTACCAAAGCATGGAGCGTTTCTTACCGGCCTACCAGCCTATCGAGCCCATCGATATGAAGTTTGGGCCCGATGGCGACCTGTACGTGCTTGAATATGGCAGCAACTGGTTCAGGAAAAGCGATAATGCCAAGCTGGTACGAATTGAATATAACAAAGGTAACCGTACGCCGGTTGTCGAGGCATCGTCAAGCGTTGCCGGCGGCGCCGTACCTTTAAAAGTTACCCTTTTGTCGGCAGGGACCAAAGATTACGATGGCGACGAGCTGCAATATGTATGGAAGGTAGTACCGGCCGCAGGAGGCGCTGCCCAAACATTTAAAACGGCAAACCCCGTGGTTACGCTCGACAAGGCAGGAGTTTATAATGTCACGCTGACCGTTTCCGATCCTTCGGGCGCTAAAAACAGTAAATCCTTAAGTATTATTGCGGGCAATGAGCCGCCAAAAGTTTTATTAACGGTGGCGGGCAACAAAACATTCTTCTTCCCTGGCAAACCTATCAATTATGCGATATCGGTAAGCGACAAAGAAGATGGCACGGTCGACCCTAAACAAGTAGCGGTTAGTATCGATTATGCATCAGAAGGATTTGACCTGGCCGAAATAAAACAACGGCAGCGCAGCGTTGATGCATCCACACGATTTGCAGTGGCGCAGGCGCTCATCAGCAAAAGCGATTGCAGCAACTGCCACCACCTGGATACAAAATCAATAGGCCCGATGTTTACGGCGATTGCTGAAAAGTATAAAACTAAAGCTGCCTGGGCCCTCGACAGCCTGCCCAGGAAAATACGCCGCGGCGGCGTTGGCGTGTGGGGCAACGTGAACATGCCCGCGCATCCGGCCATAAGCATAGCCGATGCGCGCACTATTGTGAACTACATTTTAAACTCCGCTGACAAAGATATCAGGACGCTGCCATTGGCCGGAAGTTATATAGCGAAAATTCCTGCTGAAGACAATGGCAAGGGTATGGTGATCGTTCGCGCAGCGTATACCGATAAAGGCGCTGCCCCTGTGCCGGCGTTAACGAGTGAAAGTACGGTAACTTTAAGAAGCCCGCAGCTAAGCCCCGGTAATGCCGACATGATGAAAAATGCAGAGAAAAAGATGCAGGCAATGTTTAATGTGTCGTTAAATGTGGAGCCAAAAACCGGCGGTTATTTTGGCTACAAAAATATTGACCTGGCCGGCGTTAAGCAAATAGCCCTGAGCGCCACGGCCGACCCATCGGAAGGTTTTGCAGGAGGTACCGTTGAAATACACATCGACAGGCCCGACGGCAACTTACTGGGCCAGGCCGAAATAAAACCGGTTAACCCCTTTGCCGCATTAATGAGCGCTGCGGACGCCACCCAAAACACCGGGGGCGCAAAGGCAGGCGGGAAAGCGAAAACTGCCGCCCGAAAAGGCAAGGCCAAAGGCCCCAGCATAGCGGATTTTGCTAAATTAATGGCCGGTATGGCAACAAAGATCGATATAAAAGAAGTTACGGGCCAGCATGACGTGTACATTGTATTTAAAAACAATAAATCCAAACCAGCGCAGCCATTAATGTCGGTATCAAACGTTGAATTTAAGGACAGGAGAGAAGTGCCGCCGCCTGGAGCTAAATTGTAGGCGGTAAATAAGAATTTAATCAATATTTTCGCCCTGTAATTTTGTTAAACCCCTTTTTTTAAACATTGAATGCGGCCAAACCGTATTCAATGTTCCTGTTTATGAAAAAATCTGCCATTCTATTTTTATTGCTGGCCCTTTGCTGTTCAGCTTATGCACAATCCGGATCAAAATTATCCGGTACAATTATTACGGCTAACCACGAGCCTGTACAGGGCGCGACGGTGAGCCTGTTGAATACGAATTATATTTCGATGTCTGATAAGGACGGTACGTTTACTTTCAATAACGTGCTCGCCGGGAAATACACGCTGCATGTGAGCGATGTGGCCTTCGCAGCAGTTAACCGGGAAGTGACCGTTACTACCCAGGCGCAATCGGTTTCCATCGAGCTGCAGGAAGCCAGCAAGCAACTCGACGAGGTGGTGGTTGCTGCCGATAAACGGGAAGATATGGCTCAAAAGGTACCCTCCAGCGTGTCGGCCTTATCGGCCAAGCAGGTGCGGGAGTATAAATTATGGAACCTGAAAGATATTACCGCAATCGTTCCTAATCTTTATTCGGCTAATCCCGGGGATAACCGAAACGTTACCGGTATCCGGGGCATAGTTACCACTTCGTACGATCCTGCCGTTACCACGTATATCGACGGCGTGAGCCAGTTTAGTTTGGATACCTATATCCCCCAGCTTTTTGACGTGGAACGGATAGAGGTGCTGCGCGGCCCCCAGGGCACTTTGTACGGCAGGAATGCTATGGCCGGCGTCATCAATGTGATCACCAAACAGCCGGGGAATGACTTCAGCGGCTTTGCTGAAGTAAATTTCGGCAATTACGGTCAGCAGCGCTACAGCCTGGGCCTAAGCGGCCCATTGGTTAAAGACAAATTGTTTTTTGGCGTGGCCGGGCTTTATAACAGCCTTGATGGTTTCTATACCAACGTATTTAACAATACCAAACTGGATAAGCAGCATTCCTTTTTAGGGAACTATTTCATAAAGTATTTGGCATCGCAAAGGCTGGCCTTTACGCTGAATGTTAAAAACTACGCCAATCGTAATAACGGCCCTTTCGCGCTGGCCGGAACGCCCGATGCTGCTTTAGCCACGCCATTTAAGCTCGATCAGAATGCTACCACCACCATGATCGACAATATCTTCAATGCCTCGCTGCTGGCCAGTTATACCGGCAGGGGCTTTAACTTTACATCAGTAAGCACCTACCAGGAAAATTACCGGTACTATACCGTACCGATCGACGGCGATTTTTCCAGCCTCGACGCCGTATCTGTAATAAACAATTACGGCCCCGGCTTTAACAAGGTAAAAGTAGGCACGCAGGAATTCAAGTTCTCCTCGCCTGCCACAGCGACGAACTGGAAATGGACCGCCGGCCTGTACGGTTTCTCCCGTTACGCGCCAACAAAAACCGGGACCCATTTTGGCGACGACGCCGCAGCCGTTGGCGCACCTTTTCCCGACTTCACCACCATCAACACCAATATCGAACGCAATTACGGCGCTGCAGCTTACGGACAGGTGGTTTATTCGTTTAACCCGCAATGGGACCTAACGGCAGGCCTGCGCTATGATTATGAGCACAAAAAAGAAGAAGTGAAAGGTGAGTTTCAACCCGACGGCGGGGATATAACGGTTACTCAAAATGACACCTCATCCACTGCCGGCTTCCACGCGCTTACGCCAAAGCTTAGCCTGGCCTACCATATTAGCGGGCAGGATAATTTGTACGCCAGCTACAGCAGGGGCTTCAGGGCAGGCGGCATTAGCCAGCTCGGGGCTGACCCTTCGCAGCCGCCCTTGTTTGCCTTTAAGCCCGAATACAGCGACAATTACGAGATCGGCTCAAAAAACCTCTTCCTTAACAACAGGCTGCGTGTAAACCTGGCCGTATTTTACAGCCTGGTAAACAATGCCCAGGTACCCACGCTCATCCTGCCCAGCGCCATCACCGTTACCAAAAACGCCGGTAAGCTGAACAGTAGGGGCGCAGAGGCAGAAATAGCGGCAACCTTACTGAAAGGCCTCGACATCGCCTGGAACCTTGGCTACACCCACGCCCGTTACACCTCGCTGGAGATAGCCAATAATGGCGCCGTGCTCAATTTAAACGGCAATCACCAGGTTTATACACCCGATGTAACTTCGATGCTGGCCCTGCAATATGGCTATGCGCTGAACAAGGAAATTAAACTGGTGGGCCGTGGCGAATGGCGCTACCTGGGCGATCAATATTTTGACCTTGCCAACCAGATTGAACAGAAAGCATACAGTACCTTTAATGCCCGGCTGGGTTTGACGACAAAGAGGTTCGAGGCATTTTTATGGGGAAGCAACCTGGCCGACAAGCATTATATTGATTATGCCTACGATTTCGGCGCCTCGCATTTAGGCAATCCCCGGACTTATGGCATTACGTTGCGGACACAGTTTTAAGGCTATATTGTTAGGGTAATAATGACATCACCGGCTTATAATTTATGTGAGGCAACGGGCTTTTGGTCCTTTGTTGATCCCCTCAAAATTAATTCCGGTTGGATAATTACCCTGGTTTGGTCTTTTAAACGCACGTTATTTTCGAGTTTATCAAGGAGTGTTTTGAACAATTGCCTGGCCATTTCATCTAAAGGCTGCGAAATAGCGCTGATGGAGGGATTATAAATATTAAATACATCATGATCGTCAAAAGCTATAACAGAGATGTCCCCTGGAATATTCAGGCCGCATTCGTTTATTGCTTTTATACCGCTTAACGCCAGGTAATTGGTGGCAAATATAATGGCATCCAGTCCCGGGTGTTCTTTTATGAATTGAATGGACTGCTTGATAGTTGTTTCAGTATCATTTTCAAATGGTATTTTGAAAACCAAAGGCTTTAGATTATGCTTCTTCAGCGCAGCTGAATAACCCGATTGCCGTTCTTCCATTTGGGTTTGAACCGAAGACAACGTAAAGAGGGCTATTTTTTGAGCGGATGTTTTTATTAATAGCTCGGTGGCATCAAATGTGCCTTTATAGTTATCCAAGCCTACATAATCTGTTGGCACGCTGGGTAAATAGCGGTCGAATAGTACAACCGGTAAATTGTCATTTATCAATGCCTTAATTTCGGCCTCAAGCCCCGCCGGGGGCGTTATGATATAGCCGTCAACATGGCGCGCCCGCAGTAAAGTGATCAGCTGCCTTGTTTTTTCGCGATTGTTTTCGGTACTGCAATAAATTATCTTATATCCATTTTTGTAGGCGAGCGCCTCCAGGTGAAAAGCAATATGTGAAAAGAAATAGTCGGATATCTTTTCGACCATTAAACATATCATTTTTGTTTTGCCGGTGCTTAAACTTTTAGCCAGGTAATTGGGCTTATAACCTTTCTCCTGTACAAACTTCAGCACCTTTTCTGTCAGTTCGTCGCTTATCCTTTTTTCTTTTGCTTTTCCATTTAAAATAAACGAGACTGTGGATTTTGCGACGTGAAGTTCGTTTGCTATATCGTTAATTGATATTTTTTTTGTCATTTAATTTAATGGCCCCCGGTATATCATTTTACAAAAAGTAAAGTATGTTTTATTTTAAAAATAAGGTTAAATGTATTAAATAAATGATGCGAACAAAAATCACGAATCTGCTCAGGCCTCCGCGCTGCAATAAAATGGCCGGCTCTTGCTTTTTAGCCTGACCTACCCACTCCCGGATCTTGATTCACAAATATATGATTTTCTATTTGCAAAACCGGTTTTATTAATTATCATTGCAAACCAAGAATTTAGTCTAAAGTCCGAAGTCTTGAGTCTTAAGTCAAAAATGAGCAACATTCGACTTAAGGCTTGCGGGTAAACACTCTCGACTTAACAAATACTTCCTTTAAACCAATTATCTACCAAAGCCATAATGCGCATTGATAACCTGTCATCACCATACATTCTAACTGCTGATATAGGCGGTTCACACATTACCGCGGGCATCTGCGACCTGTCAACGCATACTATAGCGCAACAAAGCATCGTCCGGGTTGAAGTGGATAGCAAAAGTTCGGCTGATAATATATTAAAGTCATGGGGAAATACATTTAACCAGGTGCTAAAAAAACATACTGCCCTGCCAATTTCGGGTTTGAGTGTTGCTATGCCCGGCCCGTTCGACTATGCAACCGGAATATGTTATATAAAAGGGCTTAATAAATACGAGGCGCTGTACGGCTTGGATATTAAGCGATATTTTGCTGAGTTTCTAAATATTGATAATCAATCTGTTAGATTCAGAAACGATGCGGAATCAACAATTGCCGGCGAAGTATTGACAGGCGCCGGAAAAGGCTGTCAGAATGTGATGGGAGTAACCCTGGGTACAGGCTTTGGATCGGCTTACAGCAAAAATAGCATCACCACCGATATAAACCTGGGGAGTAAGCCATACAGAAAAACTATCGCCGACGATTATTTCTCAACCCGCTGGTTCGTAAAGAGCTACCAGGAGTTAACCGGGGTATTGTTAACAGGAGGCGTGAAAGAACTTTCGGGATTGGCGCCGGAAAGCATCATTGCGCGGGATATTTTTAAAGAATTCGCGATCAATATGAGCGATTTTCTTTCATTATATATTGAGCAAATGGCCCCCGAAGCTTTGATCATCTGCGGCAATATCGCCAAAGCATCCGAATTCTTTCTCCCGTATCTTATCCTTCGGTTAAATTCAATAGCTATCAGGCTGGCCCGGCTTGACGAAAATGCGCCGTTAATTGGCGCTGCGGCCATGTTTGACGGCGGTGGCAACCAGGCATATTTTAATTCTGCAAACCAATTATAGCTTAACATATTATGCAAAAAGCAGCCTTTATCGAGAAAAAGTTCGTTGTCAACTTTATTTTTGTGACCTCCTTGTTTTTAATGTGGGGGGTATTGCACTCCATGAGCGATGTGCTCAATAAATATTTCCAGGGAGCGTTGAATGTTTCAAAATCCCAGTCGGGCCTCATCCAGCTTTCCGTCTTCGGCGCCTACTTTGTCATGAGTATCCCGGCAGGTTATTTTTTAAAGAAGTTTGGCTATAAGCCGGGCGTATTGCTGGGCTTGTCGTTATTTGCTATTGGCACTTTTCTTTTTGTGCCTGCCGCAAATGCAGGATCATTTGGGTATTTCAGGATCGCGCTGTTTGTGATGGGCTGCGGAATGGCAACCCTCGAAACCGTGGCACACCCCTTTGCCGCTGCCTTGGGCGACCAGCGGACCAGCGACCGGCGTATCAATTTCTCGCAGTCTTTCAATGCTTTAGGCGCAACTGCAGGGCCGTTTATAGCTTCCTGGTTTCTTTTTGGCGTTGTCGCCGGGAACTCGCCGGACCTTACTTCGGTCAAGTACCTGTATGTGAGCATCGGTGCGGTTATTACTTTGCTTATCCTTGCTTTTTCATTTCTCAGGGTACCGCCGTTAAACGACCCGCATGAAACCATAACTGAAGTTGACCCGGAGGCCGTAAATGTTGACCTCGCGCCGCAAAAGAAGCTGTATGAGCACAAACATTTTATGTGGGCAGTGGTGGCACAGTTTTTTAACGTAGCAGCGCAGGCGGGTACCTGGGCCTTTTTTATTAACTACGGGCACGAGGTAATGGGCTTTAGCAACCTGTCGGCAGGCAGGTACATGAGTATTTTTATGGCCATGATGATGCTGGGCCGTTTTACCGGCACCTTCCTGATGAAGTTTATTGCGCCCAACAAATTGCTCGCCTGTTTTGCACTGGGCAGTATTGTTATGTGTTTGATTGTGACCCAGAAATTAGGCTGGCCATCCTATATTGCTTTAATGATGATCAACTTTTTCTTTAGCATCATGTTCCCCACCATTTTTAGCCTCGGGCTCAAAAACCTGGGCAGCCATACACAGCAGGCGTCGTCATTTATTTCAATGGGGGTTGTAGGCGGCGCTTTTTTCCCTTTGGTGATGGGATTGATTGCGAACCATGATGTCGCAAAAGCTTATTATTTGCCGATTGTATGTTATGCCGTTATTTTTATGTTCGGCTACAAGTTGTATAAAGTGGAAACTAAAGCAGCAACAATAAGAACCCCTGAAAAAGTTTTTTAGAATAAATTTGCAAAACCGGTTTTATTGACTATCATTGCTAATAATTCATAAAACCGGTTTTGCAAAATAAACGACGTAAAACCGAATATCAAACCAATATAAAACGCGTAATGAAGAAGGAATTTACTAAACTAACAGGATTTTTTGCCTTTCTGCTGGTTTTTATTTTCTCGGCCGGCCAAATAAAAGGTCAGAATGTTCTTCCCAAATGGGCATTTGGCGGCTTTGTAAGGCCGCAAAAAATCAACCCCATCATTTCACCCGACCCCGCGGCCAGGTTTTTAGACCCCATGTCAAATAAAATGGTTGGCTGGGAGGCTAATTATACTTTTAATCCGGCCGCGGCAGTTAAAGACGGAAAAATAGTGGTTCTTTACCGGGCGGAAGACAAAACCGGGGTTGAGATCGGGACCCGGACCTCGCGGATCGGTTATGCCGAAAGCAGCGACGGGCTTTCTTTTAAAAGGCGTTCCACACCGGTTATGTTTCCGGGAAAGGACAGCCAGAAAGAATTTGAATGGCCGGGCGGCTGCGAAGACCCGCGGGTGGCAGTAACCGAAGATGGAACTTATGTGATGTTTTACACGCAATGGAACCGCAAAGTTCCGCGCCTGGGGGCAGCTACCTCGAAAGATTTGATCACCTGGGTAAAACACGGCCCCATTTTCAGAAAATTCTATAACGGAAAATACGCCAACATACCCAATAAGTCGGCTTCTATCCTGACAAAATTAAAGGGCGACCGGCAGGTTATTGCGAAAGTAAATGGCAAGTACTGGATGTATTGGGGCGAACTGCATGTATTTGCAGCCACATCAACCAACCTTGTTGACTGGAAACCTGTAGCAGATAACCATGGCGAGCTCAAACAACTCATCTCTCCGCGCAAAGGCTTTTTTGACAGCGACCTTACTGAATGCGGGCCGCCCGCAATAATGACCGATAAAGGCATTATATTATTTTATAACGGGAAAAATCATCCCGGCGATGGCGGGGATAAGCGCTTTAACGGTAATTCGTACTGCGCGGGAGAGGCCTTGTTTTCTTCGACCGACCCTTTGAAACCGATAACCCGTTTAGATGTTCCATTTCTGCGGCCGATGGCGCCGTTTGAAAAGAGCGGGCAATATGTAAACGGGACTGTTTTTATTGAAGGACTGGTTTACTTTAAGAAAAAATGGTTCCTCTATTACGGCTGTGCAGACTCACGGGTCGGCGTAGCTGTTTTTGACCCTCATAAACCAGGGCCGCCCGATCCTATCCCGCTTTTATAGAGAAACCTCCAACCATTTATTCCAAATTTTTTAATTAGCGCATCGACGATTGATGCGTTCGGGGGATTCTTTGGCTTTAAAAAAACGAATAACCGACACCAATTTAACCGACGACAAGAAAGGAAAATTTTATGAGATAACCTAAAAAAGCATCCCCCGCTAAAACGCAATGCACCAGCATTTCTGCTTACCGGTAATATCGATCCCGCCGTTTACGGCTAGTTCAAGCAACATCCAATTATTCACCTTAATTCTAAGTATATGAAAAAAACTTACAGTTATTTCATTATCCATCGATATGAAAAAGGAATACGTTTAAGCACGAAACTCGCTTTTGCTTTGCTTTTGGCAGCATTGGTTCAGTTTTCTGCGAACGCGTACCCGCTAAAGGGCGGCAGCCGGGTATATGATACCAAAGGGCCATCCAAAAATAATCTTCCTTCAAAACCGGCAGCCAAAACAAACTTTGCCGATATAAGGGTGGCAGGGAAGATCACCGACGCCAACGGAGAAGGCCTTATGGGCGCCACCATTGCCCTGAAAAACGGTAAAGGCCTGGCCGTTGCCGATTTAAACGGCAATTTTGTTGTAAACGTGCCCGAAAATGCAATACTTGTTGTCTCTTACATCGGATACCAAACCCAGGAAGTTGCGGTAGCGGGCCGGACACAAATAACCATTGTATTAGCAGAGCTTGCCGGTAGTTTAAACGAGGTTGTTGTTGTGGGTTATACCACGCAGCGAAAAAAGGACCTTACCGGTGCGGTATCATTAATAAACAGTAAGGATATCAATGCCATACCCGTAGGCGGCGTCGACCAGATCATGCAGGGCAAGGCCGCGGGTGTAACCGTAACCGAAAATACCGGTGCGCCGGGCGACGGGATAAACGTTGTAATTCGCGGCGTTGGTACCATTAACGGTAACGGCCCGCTGTACATAGTTGACGGCGTGCCCATCGAGGGAGGTATTAACGAAATATCGCCGAACGACATCGAAAACATAAATATCCTTAAGGATGCATCATCGGCTGCCATTTATGGCGCCAGGGCATCGGGCGGGGTGGTTATTGTCACCACGAAACGCGGCAAATCCGGCAAAACCCAGTTAAGTTTTAACGGTTATACTGGCGTGCAAACCGCACAGAACCTGATCAAGATGGCTGACAATGCCCAATACGTGCGGGCTTACAATACTGCGGCGACAAATGATGGCAGGCCGTTAATATCCGATAGTTTGGCCAGCACTTTATCTAATGTAAACTGGCTTAAACAAATACTGAAGCCTGCGCAGATCAGCAACGCAAACCTGGCCATTAGCGGGGGAAACGAAACTTCGCAATACATGGTTTCGGGCAATTACTTTAGCCAGGATGGTTTGATACAGAATTCATCTTTTAACAGGTTCAACCTGCGGACTGCCGTAAGCAGCACGATATCGAAGTATTTTAAATTAGGTACCAATGTCAACCTGTCGTACTCAAAAACCAGGGTGGTTGGTACATCAGGCGATGGTTACACCGGCGCAGCCGCCAGCATTGTGCGTTACGCACTGTTTCGCACGCCCGGCACACCCGTTTATAATGCCAACGGACAATTTGTCGACCTGCCAAAACAGGACCCAAGCGTAAACGGTAATTTCTTAGGCGATGGCATAAACCCGGTCGCACTCGCCGATGCCGCCAATGATAATTATTATGCCTATACCATATTGGGCGATGCTTATGCAGAACTGACGCCTATAAAAGGATTGAAGATAAAGTCGGATATTGGCTTAAACCTTGTACAAACCGACTACAAACAGTTCTTCAAAACCTTCGGGATCGACCGTTCTTTTAATTCGCCCAACGCGCTCGCGCAATCGCATACCAACGATTTAAACTACAACTGGACCAATACCGCCACTTATGACCTGGCCTTTGGTAAAAGCCTGGTGAAGATTTTGGCCGGTACGGAAGCAATTAAAGAAGACCAGCAGGCGTTGTCGGCTTCGCGCACAGGCTTTGTTAATCAATCGGCTAATTTCCAATACCTCGATAACGGCACCTCGGCAAGCCAGCAAAATGGCGGTGGCGAATCGCATTTTGCTTTGTTTTCCATGTTTAGCCGTTTAGACTACCAGTATAATGATAAATACCTGGCCAGTGCTATTTACCGCAGGGATGGTTCTTCCCAGCTCGACCCTTCAGCCCAATACCAGAGTTTTTATTCAGGATCATTGGGATGGCGTATCGACCGCGAGGATTTCATGAAAAACGTTAAGCCTATTTCAACCTTTAAACTGCGCGCCAGCGTGGGCCAGGTAGGTAACGCGAGGAGCATAGGCAATTATGCTTATACTTCTACATACGGTACCAGCGGCTACTATCCGTTCGGGGGCGCCTCCAACCAGGGGATCAGCATAACCTCTACCGGCAATCCAAATGTGCGCTGGGAAACAACCACCGAAGAAGATGCAGGTTTAGATATTGGCTTTTTCGAAAACGCGCTGACTTTAACTGCCGACTATTACATAAAAAACACAGCCAACATGCTGTTAAACCAGCCTGAACCAAGCAGCGCAGGCGATGAGCCGCCATTTGCCGTATCAGATCCCGCAGTAAATGCAGGCAAGGTGCGCAACAGCGGCCTTGAGCTTGAGCTGAGCTTTAAAAAAACCGTCAATAAAAACTGGAGCTATAGCCTCAGCGGAAACTTCGCGACGGTGACTAATAAGGTAATATCGCTAGCGGGCGGCACACCCATTGCGGGCGGGCGTATCGACAATAATTATAACGGCACCCTCACCGAAGTGGGCCAGCCGATAGGATCATTTTACTTGTTGCAGCAGGAAGGCATTTTTCAAAACGCGCAGCAGGTATTTACCCACGCTTACCAGGGCCCGGGCATCAGGCCCGGCGATGTGATGTATAAGGATGTAAACAATGATGGCGTTATCGACGATAAGGACCGCACTTTTGTGGGCAGTCCGATTCCCAAATTCACTTATGGCTTTACCGGAAACGTATCCTATAAAAACTTCGATTTAAGCCTGTTCTTCCAGGGCGTGTATGGTAATAAAATATACGACCAGGTGCTTACGGACATCGAAGGCTTCTATCGTCCCTTTAATATCACCCAGCGCATTGCCACGCAAAGCTGGACCGGGCCGGGAACGTCCAACACCTTCCCGCTTTTATCATGGTCAGACGGCAACAACAATAAAATGCCGTCAACGCGGTTCCTCGAAAGCGGTTCTTATTTGAGGCTTAAAAATGTTCAGCTGGGATATAAATTAGGGCCAAACGTTTTAAAAAGCCTGAATATCTCGTCGGTGAGGTTATACGTAAGCGGGCAAAACCTTTTAACATTTACTAAATATACAGGCCTCGATCCTGAGCAATACCTTAACAGCAACAACGCGGCCGACGGCCCGAGGGCGATAGGTATCGACTGGGGTACATATCCATCGGCACGTACCATTACGTTTGGTGCCACTGCTAATTTCTAACCAAAAAAAACATAGAGATGAAAGCAAAAAATATTTATATCTGCTTAATAGCATCCCTGTTAGTGATAGCAACAGGATGTAAAAAGTTCCTGGACCAGCCGGTGCTGGGCCAGTACCAGAACAGTAATTTCTTTACGTCGGATGCTAATGCCATCCTGGGCGTAAATGCCGCCTATGCCCCGCTCAGCTTTACCGACGGATCGTCAAACGCAATTTGGGTTTTGGGCGACCTGGCCTCGGATGATGCGATAAAAGGAAGCAGCGACGGCGATCAGTCTGATTTCCTGAGCGTACAAAACTTCAACATCAATCCAACAAACTCCGCTGTTGAAGCCGTTTGGAAAAGGTACTATGATGGTATTTTTAAATGCAACGTAGTTACTGATGGCCTGGCAGCAAGCAAACCAGGCATATCCGAATCAACAAGGGCCTCGGTAGTGGCACAGGCTGAATTTTTGAGAGCCTATTATTATTTCAATTTAACGGCGGCTTATGGCAAAATACCATTGCACTTAAAAGTGGAGACCCCTGCCGAGCTGCAAAGCCCTGCGCTGCCGCAAGCACAAATTTATGCGCAAATTGAAAAGGATTGCCAGGCGGCGGCGGCAGTTTTGCCAACAAGCTGGAGCGGCGCCGATGCAGGCCGCGCAACCAAGGGCGCAGCATTGGCTTTGCTCGCAAAAACCTATCTTTTCGAACAAAAATGGACGCTGGCCGCTTCAACCGCGCAAGCAGTCGAGGCGCTGGGTGTTTACAGCCTGTTGCCCGTTTTTGCCGACAACTTCAGGGCGGCTACAAAAAATAACGCCGAGGGGATATTTTCCATTCAGCATGCCTCGGGCCTGGTGCCTTACCAGGGATATAATTTAAATGCCTGGTTTGCCCCGCGCCCTTTAAACGGCTATGGATTTTATCTGCCTACGCAAAACCTGGTTGATAATTTTGAAAAATCGCCCGGCGGCGTTGACGACCCCCGCCTGGACTATACTGTTGGCAGGGCCGGACATCCGTACTTTGATACGCCTTTTGACCCCGCATGGACATCAACAGGTTATGTGAGTAAAAAGCACACGCAGCCTTTATCCGAGATCCCGGTTAATATAAAAGGCGATGGAAATTTAAATTACCAGGCTATACGGTTTGCAGAAGTATTGCTTATTGAGGCCGAGGCATTAAATGAATCGGGCGACAGCGCGGGCGCTTTAATTCCGCTGAACCGCGTACGCAAGCGCGCCCGCGAAAGCTACCTGCACGACCCCACCCTGCCCGGCTTCGGTAGCGTACCGGCAGGTTTGCTGCCTGATATTACGGTTACAAACCAGGCATCGCTGCGCGACCAGATACGTGTGGAAAGACGTTCGGAACTGGCATTGGAGTTTCACCGCTTTTTTGACATCATCCGTTATGGCGCTGCTTATGCCAATGCGGCGCTAAAAAATAAACCCAATTTTAATTTTACCAACAACCAGTTCTTCCCGATACCGGAAAGCGAAAGGCAGGCTAATTTTAAATTGGGTGAGTAATTGTACATTTTTAAAATAATCATTGACAAATGAAAAAGCTTAAAAACATAATAACAGCCGTCATCGTAGTGATGGCGCTGGCGGCCGCCTTTCAATCCTGTAAGAAAAGCGCCGATAAGCCAAATTATAATTCCGACAAAACTAAACTTGCCGCCGAAACCGATTCATTAACCGCTGTGTACAACGCGGCAGTTGAAGGAAAACAGGCCGGGGACTATGTACCGGGTTCAAAAGCGGCGCTCCAAACGGCTTTAACTTTGGCTAAAAGCGTTCAAACAGGGCAATTTACGCAGCAACAGGTTAACAATGCTATAGCAAATCTGCTGCGGGCAGCTGGTCAGTTTAATGTTAATTTAATACAACAGGTTTCGGCTGCTAACCTTGTCGCCTCCTGGAAGTTTGACGGAGATGCCAAAGACGCATCAGGGAACGGCCACGACGGTACTTTAAAAACCGGCTGGGTAGGGCCTTACGGTGTTCCCCCAACCGATGGCGCAACTTTGCCGGTTTTGGTTTCCGACCGTTATGGCAGCGCCAATAAATCCTATTATTTTGATAATGCGGCTTATATCGAGGTTCCTTTTGATATATCGCTCCGCCCGGCCAGCTTCACAATTTGCGCCTGGATAAAACCACATGTGGCAAGCAACGGAAATTATATTATTTCGTTAGACCGCTGGTTTGGGTATAAGTTCCAGCTGCAGGGGAGCAATCTCCCGTTTCTTACCGTGGCTACCGACCAGGGAATTTACGATGTTGACGACGGAGGCACACCGGTTAACCTTGACGCCTGGACGCAGGTGGTAGCCAGCTACACAAGCGGTACCGAAAAGTTTTACATCAACGGCGCGCTGATCAGAACAGTTGTACGTAACGGCGCCCCGACAACCTTAACTTCGCCGCCAAACCTTTCTATTGGTAATGAAATGCCAAAGACTGCTTATAATTTAGCCGATCCGAACAGTCCCCAGGCATATTATGGGGGCAATTTTTTCATCGGTGCAATTGACGATCTGCACCTTTATAATAAAGCATTAAGCGATACCGAAGTAAAATCGTTGTATACAATGGAGGCGCCTTAAAGCGCTTTGACCATTGAAGTTAAATAAAGATAATTAATCGCAGAGTGAGATTTAGTTGATTAGTTAATTTGGTTACGAGAGCACCCGGAAACGGGTGCTTTTTTTATGAGGTTATTTTGCAGGGTTATTGCGCATTTGGGCATTACCGCGTTTATATTTTTTTTGTTTATTTTTCGGCTTGTAAATTATTCATCCACCAGCATAATTCAATAGGGCCATGAGAGGTTTAATGATGGAATACCAGCTTACGCTCCCCACCATTTTGCGGAGGGCCGAAACCTTGTTTGGCAAAAAAGAGGTCGTCACACGGCTGCCGGATAAAAGCATCCATCGTTATACTTACAATGATTTTGCCGCGCGTACCAGGAAATTAGCCGCAGCCCTTCAGCAGCTGGGCATCGGGCGGGGCGATAGGGTAGCTACCTTCAGCTGGAACCATTACCAGCACCTGGAGGCCTACTTTGCCGTGCCATGTATGGGCGCGGTGGTACACCCCCTCAATATCCGCTTTAGCGCGGAGGAGCTGAGTTACATTGTTAACCATGCAGGGGACAAGATCATCATCGTTGACCAGGTGCTGCTGCCGTTGTTTGAGAAATTCAAAGCTGCCATAAACGTTTCGCATGTCATTGTCATCCCGCAAACCGGGGAACCCCTGCCGGACGGTTACTTAAACTATGAGGACGTCGTAGGCGCGGGCGATGAGGCATTGTTCGAGCCTTTTGAGGGGGACGAATATGCCGCCGCTTTTATGTGCTATACTTCGGGCACCACCGGCAAGCCGAAGGGCATATTGTACTCCCACCGTTCCATCATGCTGCATGCCCTGGCGTTTATGCTCAGTGGCAGCGGAGTGGGCATCACCGAGCGCGATGTGGTGCTGCCCGTGGTCCCCATGTTTCATGCCAGCGCCTGGGGCTTTCCCTATAATTGCGCTTTGGCAGGGGCAACGCAGGTATTCCCGGGGCCATACCTCGATGCGGAAAGCCTCCTGGAGCTTTTCGAGAGCGAAAAGGTTACGGTTACGGGCGGCGTGCCTACCGTGCTGATGAACATCCTGCATAAGCTGGACGAAGACCCGCATAAATACAAGCTCAGCCTGCGCGTTATCGGGGTAGGAGGATCGTCGGCGCCGCGTGCGCTGGTGAAGGCTTTTGACGAACGCTATGGCATATATGTGCTCAATACCTGGGGCATGACCGAACTTTCGCCCCTCGGCACCACCGCGGTGACCACCAGCAATATGGACAATGCCTCCAAAGAGGAGCAATACGACCATGCCACCAAACAGGGCTATCCCATCCCTTTCCTGGAGGTACGCGGCAGGAACGAAGCCGGCATTATTCCCTGGGATGGCAGTACCGTGGGCGAGCTGGAAGTGCGCGGCCCCTGTGTGGCGGCCTCCTATTATAACGATGCGGAACCCGGCGGCAAATTTACCCCCGACGGCTGGCTAAAAACCGGCGACATTGCCGCCATCAGCGAGGACGGCTGCATCCAGATCAAGGACCGCAGCAAGGACGTCATTAAATCGGGCGGGGAATGGATCAGCTCCATAGCGCTGGAAAATGCGTTAATGTGCCACCCCTCGGTGCTCGAAGCCGCCGTAATTGCCGTCCCGGACACAAAATGGATGGAGCGGCCATTTGCCTATGTGGTGCCCAAGCCCGGTAAAACCGTTTCGCCCGCCGAGCTCAAAGAGTTCCTTTCCGGCAGGTTCGCCAAATTCTGGGTGCCCGAGGGCTATGCTTTTATCGATGCCATACCCAAAACATCGGTAGGCAAGTTTTTGAAATCGGCCTTGAGGGAGCGGTATGAGGAAGGGAAGTCTTAAGTCCTGAGTCGGTAGTCTAAAGTCAAAACCAAACGCGTTCGACTTGGGACTTTAGACTTAGGACTTGAAGAAAGTCTTAAGTCGGCAGTCCTGAGTCTTAAGTCAGAAGAAAGAAAAATGCGACTTAGGACTTTAGAGTCAAGACTTAGGACTTGAAGAAAGTCTTAAGTCAAAACCAAACGCGTTCGACTTGGGACTTTAGACTAAAGACTTTTGACTTTTTTACCATGCCGCAGCAGGTGTAGCATGCTACACATGAAATACCATGCTACACCTAATACACTATTGATAGTCAACAACTTACTACTGTCAATATTTTGTCAGTGACACGATCTTGACACCATTTTGGCCGTTTTTTGAGGTTCGGTGCTACACGCTGCTTCAAGCGCGAGTCTGTCGGGCGGGCCGGGTGCGCGAAGGCGACTCGTGCTCCGCATGCAGGTCGCCGCCATAGCCGGTTCAGGGGTGGTTTCCGTGTGTCTGGGGTTAAGCGAAACCCGGCGGATCATTTGTTGAAAAACCAGTCGTTCACGGTCACTTCGCAATAGCGCACCGGAAAAATATTTCGTTAACGCCTGTAAACCAGGTGGTTGAATTTTTACGTTTCAGTAAAGTCATCCGAAGGTTTAAGTTTAGCCATAAACCCGACAAGTCGTCATTGCGAGGAACAGCCTGTCCCGATGCAGCTCGGGAAAGCAATCTCTGCGCCGGACAGTCAACGAACCGACATGCATGGCTGCCCGGCGTACGGCTTGCCGGTAAACCGGAGACAAGGGTTGGTTGATTAGCATGTGCAGAGATGGCGTCGTTCCTCGCCATGACGTGTTGGGTTTTTATGGGTGAACATAAACTCGAAGAGCACGCTTCAAGCACGAGTCTGTCGGGCGGGCCGGGTGCGCAAAGGCGACTCGTGCTCCGCATGCAGGTAGCCGCCATAGCTGGTTCAGGGGTGGTGTTGATAGCTGTAGTTTTGATTGATTGATGGAGCAATGACCTGCATAGTTTATTAGCTGCCAGCGGGGCACGAGTCGCTTTTGCGCTTTTGGGCGGGTTGTCAGAATAGCGCTTGAATAGAAGGTGTTCAAATTGGCCTGGCCAATCATGCTATAACAAAGCGCCAACCCCATCGGGGTCAAATATCGGTAGCAAAAAATATAACAAAACAGATTTTCGTGCCGTCGGGTACGACACATCGCAAATTTGCCCCGCCAGCGCTTCGAAATGTTGCCCCGATGGGTATCGGGGCCAAATGCTTTTTTTTCTACCGATATTTTGCACCTACGGCGCAGGGAAGTCCACGGAACCTATGTTTCAAGCGCGAGTCTGTCGGGCGGGTCAAAAGCGCAAAGGCGACTCGTGCTCCGCATGCAGGTAACCGCCATGGCCGGTTCAGGGGTGGTGTTGATAGCTGTAGTTTTGATTGATCCGATGGAGCAATGATATGCATAGTTTATTACCTGCCAGCGAGGACACGAGTCGCCTTTGGGTTGCAAGACTCGCGGCTGAATGGGGCTCTTGCGGGAACAGATAATTAAAATGCCATATGCGCTTTGAGCAGCTCGACTAAAAAGCTTGCTGTGAACTTGGTGGCAACGTCATAAAGAATTTTGCCGCTACGTTTTAGTACGGACACTACACCGCCGGGATTCTTTTTTTCAGCTGCATCCTTAACTTCAGATAACGCTGCTACGGCTTGGAAATCTTCGGTAGTTTTCGCATTTTTTTTTGCGCCTTCAATTACCCGTTTTAGCTCATCCAATAATTTAGCGAAATCTATCTCAGTGTCGTGCTCATTTGCCTGTTGGATAACCTGATTGTTTTGAACAATATTATTGTCGCCTTGCGACAAGATATTGCTGTTGGTGTTTTCAAATTTGTTGTTCACGAATTTAATATCTAAATAAAAATTGATTGCTTTATTCTTAATATTAGGGCGAAAATGGTTAATTTGATCTTTTATCCGTTCTAATTCACCAGGCGCAGATTGAGAGAAAACCTTTGAAAAATAATCAAAAAATCCAGGTGTCCAGCTTTGGTATTCGAGATTTTGCTCATCAAGAAGAAATGTCCTTATCGCTGTATTGAAATACCGCTGGAGTTCTTCAGAAACATCGCTTCGTTCACGAGGAAGAATTAAGCCATCTGAAATAGCATTAAAAATATTTTTCAGACATTCATATTCTGAATGTAGTCGCATGATCTTCATACGGAGTTCACGATTTTTCAGCTCACGTGCTGAATTGGTTATGCGTCTATGTACCCACAGGCGAAACGGGTTATTTCGATGATCATGCCAAGCGCCATATAATTCCGCTATATTGAAAATGTTAGCAATGTGCTTGTAATTCCGGGCTAAACCCTTGGCAGTTTCATTCCTGTCCAAATAGAAATATAATTGCGGTGTACAATACATTAGGTGCTTAAAACCAAGCTGGTCATTTTTTAGCGCATTAACAGTTGAATTTTGATAATGAAAATCCATCAACGCTGCCTGCAATTGATTAACCGGCACGTTTTGCATAATACCATTGAGTTTTATCGATACGGTTGATAAGAGGAACTGATTAATTAAGCCTTTCATTAAGTCATAAGTAATAGAAGTCCCTAATTCATTTGTTTTCACGTTAAAAACAAATTCGTATTTTGTCAACACATAATGCTCACTGGCAAACATGTGCTTAGAAATATTATTAACGCTGACGCCGTTACTCAGATTCTGCTTCGAAAACTTGATCCCTCTTTTAATCTCACATATGTAATTTTCGCCCACCCAACCTTCTTGTCCACCCTTACTACGTTCAACAATCCTACCCGCATTACGCACAAATTCCGCAAATGGTCTTGGAGAAGGCCAGATTGGTTTAGACAACAACTCACGTCTAAAATCAGAAAAATAGCGGGTATCAGTAATTGTAAACTGTAAGAATAAAATCATAATATGAAACAAAAAAAACCAAAGTGACAAACACTTTGGTTCCGAACTTTCTCTATCAATCGCGAAATAATCGCAATTGATCATTGCAAAAAAGGGCTGCCAGTCAAATGGGGATTTTATACCAAATTTAAATTTGGATTCCTATCTTAAAACAGGTTCTAGCTTGCGAAAATCGCAATGTTAAGCATACAATGTGTACATCAAATCATTTCGATCAAAGTTCTCAGTGAAACTCTTCGGTCCACGCGCCGTAAGCAACAAATTTAATGAATAAAACTCATACAAACAAATGTTTTCCATGGGCCGAGCTTTGCAATCCACGACCTAAACTTAACTGGTATGTAATCCACGAAACTGAATCTATATTTTCATAATAATGTTGTTGACCGGATAATCGGGGTGGGGATTATTTGGATTGGGATTTCAAATCTCCGCATATTTTTGTCCCATGATGATAAATCCGGACTAACGAAAGAAGATCAACAACCGGGCCCGACCCAGAAGTCACATTCTCCGCTCCATCAATCAAGCTGGAACCCTTGCCGACGGCAAGTAACTGTAATCAACTTTTCCGATAAGATTCAATTTGAGACAATTCAACCGTTACACCAGTTATTCCTCGATGTTTCAGCATGACTTCTAATTGTCGTTTATTTACTGCCGCATCCGGACAATTCGGTCCCACAACAATAGAGCGCAGCTTCAAAGGAAAATTTTCATGATCTAATAGAAAAGTTACGTAGCGACTGATGATCTGATCCGGATAACTTTTCACCCAACCTTGATCATCGGGTTTGAACCCCGGCTTTTCGATGTAGAGTAACCGGATCTCTTCTTCGAGCGCATAGTCGCTGCTTTTAAAGAAGTGTTTCCAAGTATCAAAATACATAAATCGAAAACGAATACGATGCGTAGCGGTCAACGTTTGTAAAAATGTTGCCAAACGATCCAGTTTATCATGACGCTTACGCGCTTCTCCGTAAGAGACCTGTCTTAGCAATAGGTTATATCGCTCTTTATCCTGGTCGTAATCAAATACCAAGCACACGCCCCGGCTATCGTCGCCGTACAAGCGATACATGGTGAGGTCATCTTTTTTTCGAATGTTGGTGCAGGAGGAAATAAAACTCTTGTTAAGTTCTTCCATTTCCCAAATGGACAGGCTATGAAGCGGTTTATAAAACAGGTTCATTTGCTTATAGGCATAATCGATCTCACTACGATCATTCATCGCGATAATCGATGCCAAGCGGTAACTTTTGCAGTTCAATGATTGGAACAAGGACTCCAGCGAGGTGTAACGACAAACTTGCGTTTCTTTTATAGGCTCAAGTAACTCCAGGAATAATTGTCCCTCAATATCGAACAGCGTTCCCGGTTCACTGGAAAAATGGAAAAATCGCCCGTCCTCATCGTAATCCAAAACAGCAAGAAAATCTTCATCTTGGGTAAAATCTTCCAGCGATAGTTCACCTGGCTTATCCTGCCGGCGAAACTCGGGTGAATCTTTTAAAGCCTCATAAAAGGCCCGCCGAATGACTTCTTTAGTTGTTCTTAGTTCGCCTGCGGGTAACTTTAGCTGAAATAATTCTATCAAACTGTTGAAGGCAACTTGCTTAAAACCTCCTTGTTGCTTAAATGAGGCTAGCCACAATTGTTCCGTTGTTGCCAGTATAAAGTAGTCAACGCCCATTAGTTCAAAATATATTTCGGCTATATGCTCCTGCGTTTTGATCGCAGCTTCAGTCCACCTGGCTTTTACCTCAATGATCATAAACGGGTGACCTCTTTTGAGTATGAGCAAATCCGGTTTATAAATTGGCGACTGAAAGGTGTCATAATTAGAAAGGTTAGGTTGCGCCGTTACTTTATAAACTTCTGTAAGTTGAGACTCATGTAACAATGCGACTAACTTTTCATAAAATACCGATTCTGTTTGATTGAATTGTGACATGTGCTGAGATAGTGATAAAAGTTATTTTTAGCCAGTTAATGGCAATCAAAATCGAAGATAACAGATAAATGGCATCTCAACCAAATTTGAGATACCGATATTCACTGGTAATAACGATTGTCTTGCGCCTTGCTTGACAACTGTAAACCATTTCCAAGTGTTATTAAAAATCAAAGTCGATTGATCTCATCATTCTTGACTGCTGTCCGAAGTCTCCTGACTTCGGATGACTATGCGCGCATTCTTTGGCTACACTCCATCAACCCACCCAAAATTATCCGTTGGACATGCCGTGCGCCCAGTATGCGGCATATTGGCGTTATCATCAAAATCTGCGGGGAGAATTTTAACGAATTACATGCCCAATGCGTTCGATGAGATTGACTGTATCCCAAACTGCACACTAGTACCTCTGTCACTGTCTGGCGCCGGTAGTGTCATTGCCGAACGAGCGTTTACGCTCGGAAACTCCATGTCTTCATATTTGTAAATACCACCGTTCTGTTTGATGTAGGCAATGCGTACCCGCACCATGTCCATAATGTAGTCCGTGTTATTAGTTACCGTTATTTTCAACCCACTAATGCCACCAATAAGGCGGTATTGATATTCGCTACCCCGCACTGTTACGTATGTCCTGATACTGGCTATGACCTGGGCCTTCTGCGCATCGGCCTGCTCTTCGCGCGTATGCCGCTGAACCTCGCTTATTGCATAGATAAGTGCCATTATCACCGCCGTCGTTATAGCTACCTTCAGAAAAATTCGTCCCCAGCCTTTATTTGCGGGTTCGGGTTGTGTTAGTTTTGCTATCGGCTGAGGCGTGACTAATGGTTGAGTTGTGGGTATCGGCTGAGAGGCGGTTATCGGTTGTGAGCTGGCTATTGGTCCTTGAGACGGCTCGAATGCCAAAGCAGCAGACCGGTAACGGTTAGTAGTCACGGCATTGCGCGCTCGTTCGTAGTCGTCGACTAACTCCATCGGCAACTTGATAATACCGTTTGAGAGTTTAACGGAATATTCAAATGAGTCTGTAAACATGCTTTTATCATAGCTGCCAATCCCATGATTATAAGGGCGTAGTTCATCGAGCAAGGGTAGGATAACGTGTTTTTTTTCGTCAAAGGTCATAGTAATTGTGATTTGGTAGGGTAAATGTAAAATAAATTCACTGATTTCAAAATAAGCATAAGTTGTCGTTAGCCCATAAAGATAAAGGCGCTATTTTATATAACTGCGCCGGCTGATAGTAATTTACTATCTTAGATAAACTAATTATCCTAAGCAAAGCCGAGACAACTCTTTAAAAATATGTGCAAAGTTCATAACCCGGTAGGCTCATTAACGATTATCAAAACACATTTGCAGAAACATAAGCTCGATGAATATAAATCATTGAATGAGCTGATCAATTTTCAACACAACTATACTTTTAAACGGGAAGGGATCATTTCGAACCATTCGTTTTTGCTTCAGCAGGAAAAAGCTGTCCTTAACGAACAAATAGCGGAGTTGAACAGCTTAATAATGACCAGGAAGAGCGATGCCGGAAAAAAGTTGCTTTCACAAATTGATGAATTAAACACCCGTTTGAACAACTTAAATTCAACGTCGCCCGGGGCAAGCAGGATAGTCATCAATTTTGTTAAAAAAGCCAGCCTTAAACTCAGGATCGGGATAAAAAAACGAACTCCCGATCTTACGCTTGCTTATATATTAAGGCCTTTCACAAAAGAATATAAACAGAAAAACAATCGGTATCAATATATCCTTATGCGCTTTGAAGATGCGGTAATGCAAAGCAGCCGCCCCCAACTGCAGGATATTGACCGGAAAAAGAACCTGATAGACCAAATAAACAGCTCGATTTATGGCGCGCAGGGTGAACAAAAAGTGGTGAAGGAACTGGAAAAACTGCCGGATGACTATATTTTGATCAACGATTTTACTTACAATTTCAATCGGTACATTTATAACCGGAAGGAAAACGATTACATAAAATCCATTCAAATTGATCATATTTTAGTGGCTCCATCAGGCATCTTTATAATAGAAACAAAAAACTGGAGCCAGGAGTCATTGATCAACCCCACATTATATTCTCCCGTTAAGCAAATTAAACGGACAAATTTTGCGTTGTACCGGCTTTTAAATGGCGGATTTTTCAATTTGAACCTTTCGCTTTATAAATGGCCCTGGGGCAAAACAAAAGTCCCGACAAGAAATTTGGTTGTTTTTATCAACCACAAGCCTGTTAGGGAATATGATTATGTAAAGATGCTAACCCTAAATGAACTGCTGGGGTATATCACCTATTTTAAGCCGTGTTTTTCGGCAACGGAAACGCAAATGATAGCCGATTATTTGCTTGGGCTAAAAAGAAGATAACCCCCCCGGGGAACGCCCTTCGTCAGTCAGCAGTTAGTCAACTATAATTGATCCGAAATTGAACCGGGCATGAGTTCAGGATTGGGCTTTACACAAAAATTGCAAAGATAAAACCAATACCAAAAAAAGTGGTGACACAACAGTGTCACCTTGAAGGGGTCGATTTTTGACAATTTTTTTCTGTAAAAGCCTGTAAATGAGGTGTTCCAAAAATCGGTGGTGTGCTGAAAACGTGAACACGGGCACAAGCTGCCGGGATGTAAAAGCAGTTAAAAAGTCTTGAGTCGGTAGTCCTGGGTCCAAAGTCAAAAAAATATAAATCTGACTTCAGGTTAAAGACTTCCGTTAGTGATCGGATACCAGCGGGCAGGCGCTTGTTTTAAGCAGCAGCAGTAGTGGAAAGTAGCAGTTACTGCTTGTTAACAAAACGTGAAAATAATATCGAATAATGAATATTGAATATCGAACGCCGAAGTTTTAACCCAAATTTCACTTCATTATTCAGTATTCGATATTCGTTATTCGATATTAACTCTTTTATTCAGTAAAGGCCCGGTCACTCGTCAATCATTCAGCGCCGCATACACCAGCGCCTTAAACGCCTTGCCGGTATTGGCCACATAGGAGCCCCACATTTGCTCGTAGGCCAAAACAATTTTACAGCAATTAACATCTGTTCTATTAAAAATACCGCTCAAATAACTATCTTACAGCAAATTGTCAATAAAAGGATGGGCTCGGGTAATTTTCTTCTTTTGCACCATCGCGTAAATAAAATAATAACTTTACAGCAATTAATAACTATTTTATTAAATTTACAGCACTGATATTAATTTTACAGCAGATAAACGATGGCTACCCAGGCGGCAGGAAGCCTTTGGCTTCAACAGCACTTTAATTTAAATGAGCATAGGCTAACCCATAAGTCATTTATTGGTCAACGGGAGAAGATTGAGCTATCCACGGATGGCGTTATTGAACAAACCTATGGGCCCAAGTATGCACCTGGTGTGAACAACCCGCTGTCGCATATAGCGTTTTCGATAAAATACGATGATCTGAACCTGGATTTTTTAAAGGCGGTATTTAATAACATAGCAACGGAAGAGATCGCCGCGTATATTGCTGCAGCGATGTCGGGGAAATATAATCGAAAAATAGGTTATTTATACGAGTGGTTAACGAACAAAGAAATTAAACTGGTGGCAGCGGTTTCGGGGAACTATGCGGATCTTTTGGAAGAGGATGATTATGTAACCGGGAAGATTATTAAAAACAGCCGGTGGCGGATAAACGATAATCTTTTAGGTACCCCTGAGTTTTGTCCGATTGTGAGAAAAACGCGGGAGATGGATAAGCTGCTGAAGGCTGATTTGAAAGCACAAATTGAAAAGTTAAGACAGGAGCACCCTCCGGATATATTTTACCGCGCAACCCAATACCTGTACCGAAAAGAAACAAAGTCGTCATACGAAATAGAGAGCGAAAATCCATCGCCCGACCGGATAAATCGCTTCATCGCCATCCTTAATAAAGCCGGAGCCCTGCCGGGAAAGGAACTGCTTGATGAAACGAACCTGACGGCGTTGCAAAACGCCATTGTGGATAAACGATTTGCCGCACCAAGATTCAGGGACTTTCAAAACTATATTGGTCAATCGTCCTTGCAGCATGGAGAAATCTTTCATTATATATGCCCCCCTCCGCGGTATGTGCATTCGCTGATGGATGGGTTAAAAAGAACAGAAGATAAGTCAGCAGGAAGTAATGCCATAATAAGAGCCGCAATAATTGCATTCGGGTTTGTATTTATTCACCCTTTCGAGGATGGAAATGGCCGCCTTCACCGCTTCCTGATCCACGATATGCTAACGCGGGATGGCATCGTTGGCCCCGGGCTAATTATACCGGTTTCCGCGCATATGATCAATCATATGAGGGACTACGACGGGGCTTTGGAAAACTACTCCAAACCTTTGATGCAGCGCATCAGGTACACAAATTCGGCCAATGGCGAAATAAAGGTCACAAATGCGCAGCAGGTTGAAAGTTATTTCCGTTATCCTGATCTAACGTACCAAAGCGCTTATCTTGCCCAAACCATTACTGCGACAATTTTACAGGATATGACAGAAGAGCTGAATTTTCTGGCTCGTTATGATGAATTGAAAAAAGATATCCAGGACCTGGCCGATATGCCGGATAAGGAGATAGATAATATCATTATCCTCCTGCATCAAAACAAAGGCATTTTTCCCAACAGGCGAAAAAATAATTTTCCAAAACTGACTGAAGGTGAGTTTACTGCTATGGAAATTATTTACCGGGAGATTTTTAAAGGCAAATAAGCTGTTTGCAGTCTCCGATCAATCTTGAGTTGATAGTAGCAGTTACTGCTTGTTAACAAAACGTGAAAAAAATGTCGAATAATGAATATCGAATATCGAACGCCGAAGTTTTAACCCAAATTTCACTTCATTATTCAGTATTCGATATTCGTTATTCGATATTAACTTGTTTATCAATAAAAACCTGATCCCTTCAATCATTCAGCGCCGCATACACCAGTTGCTTAAACGCCTTGCCGGTATTGGCCACATAAGGGCCCCACATTTGTTCGTAGGCCAGCACGATCATATCCTCTTTCGGGTCCACCCAGTACGAGGTGGAGAATACGCCGCCCCATGCGTAGGTGCCTGCCTGGCTGGGCGTATAATGGCTGCCCTCGTCGGAGATGATAAAAAAGCCGAAGCCGAATTTGTTGTAGGCGGCATTCTCGCCCAGGTTGGGGTGCAGGTCGCCGATCTGGTTCTCGGTGATCAGGCGCACGGTATTGGGGGCCAGCAGGCGCACGCCGTTGTATTCACCCTTGTTTAAAAACATCTGCAATAACACGGCATAATCGCGCAGGGTAGAAACCAAACCGCCGCCGCCCGAAAAATAGGTTGATTTTTGCAGCGGGTAATTCATATCCAGCGCCCCGCCAAAAGTCGATGGCGTCTTTTTTATTGTCCCGGTGGAGTCGCCCACGAAGAAATTTACCAGCCGGGGGCCTTTTGAGGCGGGCAGGTTAAAATAAGTATCGTTCATGCCCAGGGGCTTAAAAATGCGTTTGGTAAAAAACTCCTCCAGCGTCATCCCCGACCATTTCTCTACTAAATAGCCCAGCACATCCATGTTCAACCCATATTTCCACGAGGTGCCCGGCTGAAAAAACAGGGGAAGTTTGCCAAGTTGGGTCATGGCATCGGCAAGTGTCTGGCCTTTTACCCCAACGCCGCCCGTAAGCGCGCTTTTGGCATAAATGGCATTTTCGGCCGGCGTGCCTATGGCCGGGTACCCAAGCCCCGATGTATGGGTAAGCAGGTCGCGGATGGTAATGGGCCGCTTAGCCGCAACGGTGGTGTAGGTGGTATCCTTAGGGTTAAAGCTGGCCAGCACCTTTTCATTGGCGTAGGTTGGGATGAATTTGGAAACCGGGTCGTCCAGCGAAAATTTGCCCTCTTCCCACAGCATCATCACGGCGGTTACGGTAACGGCCTTGGTTTGCGAGGCAATGCGGAAGATGCCGTTTTTATCGAGCGGCGCTTTGGTATCCATATCATTATAGCCATGGGCCTTATAGAAAACAATTTTGCCATGGCGGGCAACGAGCACTGCCGAGCCGTTTACCCATTTCTGCTGCACCCAGGCTTTCATGCCTGAATCCAGACGGGCAAGCCGGGCGGCGGAAAATCCACCCGCAGCCGGCGCGGCTTCGGTTAGTACCTTTGATTGTGATTGTGCAGGGTTTGCGTAGATGATAAACGCAAACAGCATAAGGAGGGCGATAAAATAACGGTTCATGGGGTTTATTTTGGATTATCAAAAATAGTAAAATAGTTGGGTGGTGCAAGGGGGGGAAGCGACCCGGTTGACTCACCCCGACTTCGCTGCGCTTGTCACCCCTCTCTACGTTGTAGAGAGGGGAAAAGGAGAAAGGAGAAAGGAGAAAGGGGAAAGGGGAAAGGGAAAATACTGCAGTTCCCCTCTTTGCGCAGCAGAGGAGGGGTGACAAGCGCAGCGCAGTCGGGGTGAGTTAACTATGCGAGCGAGGTTAGGCGCCGATGGGACCCGGTTGACTCACCCCGGTCATCACTTCGCTCGACCACCCCTCTCTACAGCGTAGAGAAGGGAAAAAAAAGAAAAACACTGCAGCTCCCCTCTTTGCGCAGCAGAGAGGGGTGACAAGCGCAGCGCAGTCGGGGTGAGTTAACTACGCGGGCGAGGTTAGCACACAGAAACAAGAACCTTTCTGCTATGATATCTTTGTTCCAAAGTATATTTTTCCTATTTTTCAGCATGCCATCAATAATTGAACTGTGCCGCGAATTACGACAGCGGGAAACGCCTGCCGAGAGTTTATTGTGGCAACGTCTCCGCAACAGAAGGTTTTACGGCCGAAAATTTCTGAGGCAGCACCCGATCTGGGTTGAAAATACAGCCGGACGATATTTGTATTACATCCCGGATTTTTACTGCCATGAGGCAAAATTGGTAATTGAGGCTGACGGGCCGATTCATCTGCTCAAACAGGACTATGACAAAAATCGCGATGTGGTGTTAAACGCGCTTGGGTTAACTATAATCCGGTTCGATAACGATGAAATACTTAATGATTTGCATACGGTTTTAGGTAAAATAAAAGAGAAGATTATTAGGCATGAGGGCTAGTTGACTCACCCCCGGTCATCGCTCCGCTCGACCACCCCCTCTCTACTTCGTAGGGGAAAAGGGAAAAGGGAAAAGGGAAAAGGGAAAAGGGAAAAGGGAAAAGGGAAAAGGGAAAAGGGAAAAGGGAAAACACTGCAGCTCCCCTCTTTGCGCAGCAGAGCAGGGGTGACAAGCGCAGCGAAGTCGGGGTGAGTTGACTATGCGAGCGAGGTTAGCGCCGATGCGACCCGGTTGACTCACCCCGGTCATCACTTCGCTCGACCACCCCTCTCTACTGCGTAGAGAGGGAAAAAAAAGGAAAACACTGCAGTTCCCCTCTTTGCGCAGCAGAGAGGGGTGACAAGCGCAGCGAAGTCGGGGTGAGTTAACTACGCGGGCGAGGTTAGGCGCCGATGCGACCCGGTTGACTCACCCCCGGTCATCGCTCCGCTCGACCACCCCCTCTCTACTGCGTAGGGAAAAAAAAGAAAAACACTGCAGTTCCCCTCTTTGCGCAGCAGAGAGGGGTGACCAGCGTAGCGCAGTCGGGGTGAGTTAACGATGCGAGGTTAGGCGAAAAAAAAAGGGCCGGCCGGCGGACGACATCCGGAGTCATCCCAGCTTCCCAATCGCATCAAAGTTCTGAAACACCCACTCATCGTGCGGGGCATCGGCAAGTTCGTGGGTAAGATCCTGCCCGGCCCAGTGTTCGTAATGCTTGCCTTTGAACCACAGCCGGCTGCGCGAAACATCGTATATAAGCCCTTTATAGGCTATCCAAACTTCGGGCTTATCCTGCCCGTTGCGTAAAGCAAGCTGCGATCTGGTGTATACAGGGAGTTGGCTCATCCGGTTTTGTATACTGCTAAAATACTTATATAGCAGCTAAAAGCAGAATGCACAAAGCAGAAAACTGGCACTTTGATTATTGGCGGCCTCATACCTGCGGGCAAAGTACTTGCCGGGGCGCGTTATGAGCGGTTGCATTAACAAATAAGACCGCAAAGCAACAAAAAACCCCCGGGCTTACAGGCGCGGAGGCTTTCACATAATATACTAAGTTTGTTTTAGTTTTCGGCGTAAACAGCTTTGGTAAATCCATTATCATAAGCTCTTAAACTCTTTTTCAGCAACTTGCGTGCAACGTGTATGCGTGTTTTAACCGTCCCGATGGGAATTTCCAAATGATCGGCAATCTCATGGTATTTGTGCCCTTCAAAATACATAGTGAAAGGCAGGTAGTAATCATTGGGCAGCCTGTCTAAAGCTTTTTTCAAGTCATCCATCACAAACTTTGCTTCGCCCTGGTTTTTAGTTGAACTGAACACCAGGTTCGGCGAGGATATCTCGTCAGACTTTGACACAAAAGTGTTCATTTTTATAAAGCGGCGATAGTTGTTTATGAAGGTATTTTTCATGATAGTGTATAACCACCCTTTTAAATTTGTTCCTTCTTTAAACTTATTGTAATAAGTTATTGCCTTCAACATCGTATCCTGAACAAGGTCGTTAGCATCGTCTGCGTCGTGTGTAAAATGGAGTGCGTAAGACCTTAATGAAGTTGCCTGACGTAATACTAGGGTGTTAAACTCAATCTTTGTCATACTGTTAAAAGTTTTGTGATATGAGTTAGGCAAACATAGTACCACATAAAATTTCAGGCTGCCCCGGCACCGGGTGGGCGCATCTATGAAGGTCAATTTGAATTATTAATGATAAGGCGTTCTAATAAATCATAAATATCTGTATTTCAGCCATATAACTTATTATATTAAAATGATTTATGATTGTTTTCAATAATATCCGGTGCGGTTATGGGCAGGAGGGATGGGCCATTTTTACAGCTAAAGTTTAATTTTTAAATAAATTTTTAACTAATAATATTTACCTCCCGTTGTAGCGTAACGCCAAATTTGGCGTACACACTGTCTATAATTTGGGACGAAAATTTATACACCTCCATACCCGTAGCGCCCCCATGGTTCACCAATACCAGCGCCTGGTTTTTCCACGTGCCGGTATGGCCGGTAACCTTTCCCTTCCAGCCGCATTGTTCAATTAGCCAGCCCGCCGCCAGCTTAACTTGTCCGCCTGCGGCGGGGTAATGTACAACTGCCGGGAATTTTGCCTGCAAAGGGCTGAATTCTTCCGCAGTAATAATAGGATTTTTAAAAAAGCTGCCGGCATTGCCGATGGTCGAGGGGTCGGGAAGCTTGGATACGCGGATGTGCGACACTACCTGCGATACATCTTTTATAGTGGGCGTGCTGATGCCTCTGTTAGCCAATTCCTCCTCAATGGCCCCATATTTTAAACTAAAATGAGGAGTCAGCGATAATTGCAGCTTTACCGATACGATAATGTATTTCCCTTTCAGCTCGTTTTTAAAAATGCTCTCCCTGTACTCAAAGCGGCAGTCTTCCCTGCTGAATGTTTTAAATTCGCCCGTTTCAGGCTCAAAAGCATTACAGCTGCGAAAGACGTCCTTCAGTTCAACCCCGTATGCGCCGATGTTCTGGATAGGGGCGGCGCCCACCGAGCCGGGGATAAGGCTAAGGTTTTCGAGCCCTGCATAACCGCGGATAACGCAAAAATTTACCAGGTCGTTCCAAACTTCACCCGCGCCGGCCTCAATAAAAACATCCTGATGACTTATGCGGTGTTCGATGCCTCGGATGTTGATCCTGATCACCAGCCCGTCAAAATCATTTAATAACAATAAATTACTGCCGCCGCCTAAAACCAGGGTTTTGGTTTGTTTCCATTGGGGGTCCAAAAAAAGCTCGGCCAGCTCTTCTTTCCGGTTTATTTCAACAAAATACCTCGCATTTGCCTCGACGCCGAAAGTGTTAAAATTTTTGAGGGAGATATTTTCTTGCAGCTGAAGCATGGGCAATTATTGAATTATTGAATTATTGAATTATTGAATTATTGATTGGTGAATTGTTGAGTGTTTGAAGTGTTGAGTTAATGAATTAGTTGCCTATTGAACCGCTTTGTTGTTTGCGCCTATAATGACGGTCAATGATTCCGATAATTAGCGTGGGCGAATTTCGGAATTTAATTTAAAATAATTGCCCCGTGTGGAATTTGCCTGCAGGTGGGGCAGCAAAAAGGGCCGGGGAAGTGTCCCCGGCCCCGAATTTCAGAAATTACTAGCAGATGTCAGCGTTTGGTTATTGCTTATGTATCTCAACCCTGCGGTTCAGTATCCTGCCCTGTTCGGTGCTGTTATCGGCAACGGGGTTACTCTCGCCATAACCCTTGGTTGTCAAATTGGCTGCGTTAACCCCCGCGTTAAGCAGGTACACTTTCACCGAGTTAGCGCGATCACGTGATAATATCATATTGTGCTCGGGAGTGCCCTCTGCGGATGCATAGCCATCAAGCGTAAATTTAACCGAAGGGTCCATTTTCATTGCGGCCGCGGTTTTATCCAACAGTGGGTACGAATCGGTTTTCAATATGCTTGAGTTGAATTCGAACTGTATATTGCTGAAATTGTAGTCGGGTTTGGCAACTGTAGTTACCGGTTGCGTTTGCTGCACAGGCGCGGGTTTGGTCTGCTGCACCGGCGGCGTAGCCGATTGGGTGGTTTCGGTTTGTGTAACCGGTTTCGGTTTTTGGGCAAGTTTTTTTGCTTTACAAGCCTGCAAAGCAACAAGGGCAGATAATATTAATGTAAATGCCAAATTTGATTTGATGAATTTCATAACTAAGTTTTTCAATTTTTATTTAAACAAAAATTTAACGGCGTCCCTTGGTGTCGCGTCATTATATATTGATGGTTAGTCTCAATCTTTCGGTAAAAAAGACCGAAATCCGACTTGAGACTTACGACTATGGACTACTGACTTGACACCCGGGCCCGTTTAATGTTAACAACACTTTGCTGGTTGATATTCGTGAGAGGCGGAGCGCTAAATAGACCCCTTCATCCGTGCCGACTGATCTGCGACGGCAAAGATTCCCCGAATAAATATATACGGCCGAAATTGCCTGGACAAACAGGCGGCGAGGGTTGAGCAAATGCCCCGGGAATAAATTTAGTATTGCGCTATGCCTCTTCGTGCATCAAATGCGTAAGGTGCAAAGAGCGATGTAAGGATGGCGGCGTTTGCAAAACCATGATGAAAAAAGGGAATTTGCGGCCGTTTTCGGGTTCGGCAAAGCTATGGCCGTAAAAATAAGCAGGATACTTTTAATGGCGATCCGCGCTAAATTAAACTCGTCGTTATCTAACGTTGACCGGTCGAAGACCTGCGAAAAATTGATGGTGCGAAAATCTGTGCAGGCCGATGATTTGCTGTTTCTGAAACCGATGACAGCCTGCGAAGCGGCGGCAGTGTACGTCGGTATAAACAGCATGTTTGCAAACGATACCAAAACGTATGCGATAGAAAATAAGAGTACCAGGTATTTGAAAAAACTGCGCGATTTAAACCTCTTCATCAATGATGTAACGAGCGTTATGAAAGATTTGGCAAAATTATAGATAAAAAGCCGTTTGTCAATAGTTGGTTTAGAATCTATTCGGTGATGGCGCAATTCCGGCGTACGGTCAACACAAACCAGCGCGTCCAAAGTTTGGCTTTTCGCCTTCCGCTTTTTATATCTTTGAAAACGGATGAAGAGGCTCATTTACCATATTTTAACATTCCTGGTAAAACGGGAAAAACTGCTGGCAATACTTGCAGATAAACAGGAAAAAGAATTACTGAAGTTTACCAAAGAAGGTTATCTGTATGAAATTGGCTGGACCAACTCGATGGTCACCGGCAGCGTCGTCGATCAGCAAAATATGCCTTTGCCCTGGGTTACTTATCCATATATCCGGTTTATTTCATCCAGGCTTAATAAAAAAATGGAAATATTTGAATTTGGCAGCGGCAATTCGACGATTTTTTATGCGGACCGGACAGCCGGCGTTCACAGCGTTGAACACGATAAGTTTTGGTATGACAAGATAAAAAACTTAATGCCCCCAAACGTTAACTTAAATTATTGCGAGTTAACGGCCGACGGCAACTATTGCAGATATGCGCTGGCAACCAGCATGAAATATGACATCATTATCGTCGACGGCCGGGACCGGGTAAACTGCTGTAAAAACAGTATCGCTGCGCTTAAACCCGGCGGCGTGCTGGTGCTCGACGACTCTGAAAGAGAAAAATATACGGCGGGGATAACTTATTTGGGCGAAAACGGCTTCAAGAGGATAGATTTTTGGGGCATGGCGCCCACCGTAAACTATCATAAATGCACTGCGATATTTTACCGCGGCAATAATTGTTTAGGCATATAAACAGTAAGCAGGTTTACTTGTTACTACCGGGATAATGACGCACGACGGCAAAAAATTACATTAAAAGGGCATTCGCTGATGAGAAGCAGTAAAGCATAATCTTAAAAAATGTATTTTTAGCCGATTTTAATTGAGATAGATGTTTCAAAGTTTAGGAAGATACATACTGCTGCTGCGTTTAAGTTTCCGCAAACCCGAAAAGTTTAGTGTTTACTGGGCCGAGATCATGCGCGAAATGGTATCGCAGGGCATCGGCTCGCTGGGTATTGTAATCATAATTTCTGTATTTATTGGCGCGGTGGCTACCATTCAAACCGCATTCCAGCTTATCAGCAGCTTTATCCCCAAAACCGTAGTGGGCAATATCACCCGCGATTCAACCATTCTCGAGTTTAGCCCCACCATTACCTCGCTGGTGCTGGCCGGGCGCGTTGGGTCGAGCATTGCTTCGCAGATTGGCACCATGAGGGTAACTGAACAGATTGATGCGCTCGAGATCATGGGGGTAAACGCTCCTGGCTACCTTATATCGCCCAAAGTAATCTCAGGCCTCACCATGATCCCCCTGCTGGTCATTGTTTCGGTCGGATTGGGTTTAATGGGCGGATATGTGGCCTGCGCTGCATCGCACGATGTTTCGACAGCCGACTATGTGGCAGGCTTAACCGAAGGCTTTAACCCGGTCATAGCCACGGTTTGCGCGGTGAAAGCCATCACTTTTGGCTTTATCATAACATCCATCTGCTCGTACCAGGGATATTATACCTCGGGCGGTGCGCTGGAAGTAGGGCAGGCCGCCACACGCGGCGTTGTTTACAGTTGCGTGATGATATTATTTGCTGACCTTGTTATTTCCCGTATGCTGTTATGATCGAAGTTAAAGACGTATCAAAATCTTTTGGCGACCATGACGTGCTGCGCGACATAAACGCCAAATTTAAGCCCGGACAAAATAACCTCATCATTGGCAGCTCGGGCTCGGGTAAAACCACGCTGCTGAAATGCATAGTCGGCCTGCATGAGCCCACAACCGGCGAAGTTTATTATGACAATGAAAACTTTACCGCCATGCACTTTGAGGGCCGTGTGCCCATCAGGAAACAGATTGGCATGCTTTTTCAAAATTCGGCCTTATTTGACTCGATGACAGTTGAGCAGAATATTATGTTTCCGCTTAACCTGTTTACAGATATGGCGAAATCTGAAAAGCAGGACAGGGCCAATTTTTGCCTGAAGCGGGTTAACCTGGAAGGAAAGAACAAACTGTACCCCTCGGAATTATCGGGGGGCATGAAAAAACGGGTAGGTATTGCCCGTGCAATATCGATGCAGCCGAAGTATTTATTTGTAGATGAGCCCAATTCTGGCCTCGACCCCAAAACTGCCATACTTATTGACGAACTGATAAGCGAGCTGACCGAAGAGTACCAAACCACTACGGTAGTAGTTACGCACGATATGAACTCGGTAATGGGAATTGGCGACTATGTTATATTTTTGCATGACGGAAAAAAATGGTGGGAAGGCTCGAACCACGAAATTGCCCATACCAATAATAAAGAGCTAAACTCTTTCGTCTTCGCCAGCAAGTTTATGAAGGCGGCGAGGGAGAAGCTGTGAGTTTGCAGTGGGCAGTTTGCAGTTCCCAGTTTGCAGACTGTTTTTGAGGAGATACTGGTATATTTGAAAAAAAACTTAAGCATAAAACTTTATTGATGAGAATTGTGGATTCAAACCCCAATTGCAAACTGCAAACGGCCAACTGGTCACTGTCCACTGCCAACTGAAAACTGCCAACTAATGATCCACCTCCTCACCCCAACGCACTGGAAAGACTACGAACTGCTTGATTGCGGCGATTTTGAAAAGCTGGAAAGGTTTGGTAATGTGATTTTGATACGGCCCGAGCCGCAGGCGGTTTGGAGCAAGGCTTTGAGCAATGCCGAGTGGCAAAAGCTGCACCACATTAAGTTTAAGGGCCGGTCGGCAACCTCTGGCGAATGGATAAAAAAGAACCCGGCCATGCCCGACCGCTGGCATATCGAATATAAAAATCCTGAAGCAGGCATAAAGTTAAGGCTGGCGCTTACGTCCTTTAAGCACCTCGGCGTTTTTCCAGAGCAGGCCGTTAACTGGGATTATATCAGCCAGTGCATCAAAAAAATCAAAACGCCTTCACCAAAAGTGCTCAACCTGTTTGCTTATACCGGCGGCGCATCGCTTATTGCACAGGCCGCCGGGGCGGATACCACGCACGTCGACTCCATAAAGCAGGTGGTTACCTGGGCTAACGAAAACCAGGAGCTGTCCGGCTTAACCAATATACGATGGGTAGTTGAAGACGCGTTAAAGTTTGTAAAACGCGAACTAAAGCGCGGCAAAAAATATAACGGCATCGTCCTGGACCCGCCTGCCTACGGCCATGGCCCCAGCGGCGAAAAATGGAAGCTCGAAGATAATATAAATGAGATGATGGGAGATGTGATGCAATTGCTCGATCCCGGCGAGCATTTTATGATATTGAATACATACTCGCTGGGCTTTTCCTCGGTAATTATTGAAAATTTGATCAAAAGCACCCATCCGCAAGTACAAAACCTCGAAATAGGGGAGCTCTACCTGCAGGCCACTTCGGGGCCAAAGCTGCCGTTGGGGGTGTTTGGGAAATTTTGTAATATCTAATAGGGTGTTTAACTGGGCATAAAGCATTAAAGCTCGGCGCGGTATCTAAAAAAATATTTTTATCGCGAAAATCAATATTTACCATTGTCTTTCTTCATCCACATATTTATCAATGTCCACACCATGCCACAAAGAGGAACCTAAACCTGATATTTCGGCGAGCTTTACAGGTTTAGGCGGGTGTTCACTCCCGTTTATCAGTGAAGATATCTTTTTTAACAAAGCAGCCTGCTCAAACTTATTTAGCTTTTGAACTTGCGACAATATCTTATTTAATTTCAATTCGGCGTCCATGGCCGGAGTTTAAATCTTACAATTAACAAGTTTAAGGTTTTTTCGCACAATTATTATGCTAACATTTGCGGATAAATAACAAGGTATCGTATTCTATGCGTAAAATCAAAGCGATCATCATAGCTCTTTTCCTTCCGGTAAGCCTGTTTGCCCAGCAGCGTTTCGACATAATTATTAAACACGGTAAAATAATCGACGGCGCCGGTAATCCCTGGTTTTACGGCGATGTGGGTATTATAAGGGATAAGATCATTAAAATAGGCGACCTTTCGAAAGATAAGGCCGGTAAAATTATTGATGCATCCGGATTGATAGTAGCGCCGGGCTTTATCGATGTGCATACCCACATCGAGGGCGACGAAAAGAAAACACCGACCGCCGATAATTTTATTTACGATGGGGTGACTACGGTAATAACAGGCAATTGCGGCACATCAAATATCAACATTAAAAAATACTTTACCTTTTTAGACAGCCTTAAGCTTTCCGTAAATGTTGGTACGCTTATCGGTCACAACGACGTTCGAAAAGCCGTTTTAGGCGAGGCTGCGGTAACCCCTGATGCCGCCCAGCTGAAGCAAATGGAAAATATAGTGGAGCAGGCGATGCGCGACGGGGCAGTTGGCTTTTCGACCGGCCTCATCTATACACCGGGCTTGTATTCAAAAACCGATGAGGTGGTGGCTTTGGCGAAAGCTGCGGCGAAGTATAACGGCGTGTACACTTCGCACATGCGCAATGAATCAAACAAGATATTTGAAGCTATTAACGAGGCCATTGATATTGGGCGACAAGCTAAAATGCCGGTCGAGATATCGCACTTTAAGGTTGGGCAGCCAAACTGGGGCGCCTCCGGCCGCATGATAGCCATGGTGGATAGCGCCCGTAACGAAGGGCTGGATGTAACGGTCGACCAATATCCTTATACCGCCAGCAGCACCACGCTGAATGTTTTATTGCCCGATTGGCTGCAGGGCGGCGGCCGCGATTCAGTTTTAAAAAGGTTAAACGATCCGGTCATCCATCAAAAAGTTGTTGCCGAAATGATCACCGATATGGCCCGCCGCAAACGGGAGCATTTTGACTATGCCGTTGTTGCCCATTGCAATGGGGACGCAACGTTGAACGGCAAAAATATTGAGGAGATAAATATCATGAAAGGCCGCGAGGCTACCATTCCCAACGAAATTGAAACTATATTGGATATTATAAAACTGGGCGGCGCAACGATGGTTTTTCATGGCATGAGCGATGCCGACGTTGAAAATATATTAAAGTACCCGCTCACCATGATCATATCCGATTCGGGCATCCGGCAGTTTGGCGAAGGGGTTCCGCATCCGCGGGGATACGGCAGTAATGCGCGCGTATTGGCATACTATGTACGCGAAAAAAACGTCATTACACTGGAAGATGCCATCCGGAAGATGACTTCGCTGCCTGCGCAAAAGTTCCGCCTTACGGGCCGTGGCCTGCTGCAGCCCGGCATGTACGCCGATATAGTGGTGTTTGATGCAAACAAAGTTAAGGATGAATCTACGTTTGAACATCCGCACGCGTACTCAAAAGGTTTTAAATATATTTTAGTAAACGGTGCCTTAACTGTTGAAAACTTTAAGCATATTGGCACCCGGAAAGGCGTTATTTTACACGGCCCCGGTTACATTCAAAAATAAATTAAGATGAAAGTGAAGAACATTATTTTTTCCGCTGTATTTATGCTGCCTTTATTGATAGCCTTTTCTAATTGCAGCCATAGCGACAGCGCTGTAAACAAGGCTAATAAAGGTACGGTTAAGAAAGTTGCAGCTGCTGCAAAGGATACCGTTCCGGTTCCGGTAACCTATCCCCCGCTTGATAAGCATTTATACGATTCATTAATGAAAAAACTGGCGAACGGCGACACTAGCGGGAAATGGCCGGTTAAAAATGCACCTTATCCATTGCCGGGCGCTATTTTACCATTTAAACGCGTGGTGGCTTTTTACGGTAACCTGTCGGCTAAAAAGATGGGTATTTTGGGCGAAATTCCGCCAAACGAAATGCTGGCCAAATTGCATGGGGAAGTAAAGCATTGGGAGAAAGCTGACCCGCAAACACCTGTGCAACCTGCGCTGCATTATATCGCGGTGGTGGCCGCCGGTTTTCCCGGTAAGGACAACATGTATATCAACCGCATGCCGAATAAAAAAATAGATAGCGCGGTGCGTCTGGCTAAAAGGGCTCATGCCATACTTTTCCTGGACATACAGGTAGCGTTAAGCAATATCCACGCGGAGCTGCCCCGTTTGGAAAAATACTGGGAAATGCCTGACGTACATTGCGGTATCGACCCCGAATTTTCCATGAAGGATGGCACTCACCCCGGCAAAAAAATAGGCACTTACGATGCGGCAGATGTTAATTATGTTTCGGCTTACCTGGCCAACGTCGTGAGGAAATACCACCTGCCCCCAAAAATTTTTATTGTGCACCGCTTTACGCGTAAAATGCTGACCAATTATCAAAATATTAAGCTTCACCCCGAAATCCAGTTCGTTATGGATATGGACGGCTTCGGTCCCCCTGATTTAAAGACTGGCACCTACCACGATTATATTTATCACGATCCGGTACAGTTTACAGGCTTTAAATTGTTTTATAAAAATGACTCGTGGTTGCCGCCGCATCATATGCTTACGCCCGAGGAAATACTAAAGAAGTACAAACCGCATCCGATTTATATACAGTACCAGTAGGAAGTGAGTAGTGAGTGGTGAGTGGTGAGTGGTGAGTGGTTGTAAGTGAGTGAGAAAAGGCCATGGTCGATAGTCTATGGAACATGGCCATAATGGGAAGTCTTTCAGTATTGATATGGACTATCGACTACGGACAAAAAACCACCAACTATGAACTTCTTAAAGTGGGGAATTATAGGTTGCGGGCGGATAGCTCATCGTTTTGTGCAGGGGCTGCGGGAAGTGCCGGGTACATCGCTGGTATCGGTTTGGTCGCGGCGGGCGGAAACTGTAGATAGTTTTGTTGCGCAACATGGCGGTACCGCCTGCAGATCGGTTGAAGAGTTGCTTTTGAGCGATATAGATATCGTTTATATCGCAACCTTGCCTGATAGTCATGCGCTATACAGTATCCTGGCTTTGAATATTGGCAAACATGTGCTGTGCGAAAAGCCGGCAGGTACCAATCTTGCTATTTTAAACTCGATACTTGACGTCGCGGCCGCGCGAAACCTCCTCTTTATGGAGGGAATGAAACCGCCATTCTTTCCATTGTATGTCAGGTTAAAAGAACATTTGCTTGCCGACCCCATTGGCCCGGTGGGCTACGTGCGGGCGGGTTCATCGGTGGCCGATATCAGCAAAGATCATCCCAATTTTAGCTATGAGCTGATCGGCGGCAGCCTGATGCAGATTGGCATTTATGAAGCATTTTTAGCTATCGACTGGCTGGGCGCAACAAAACAAGTACAAACTTTAGGCAGGTTCAGCGATGCGGGCATAGATATGTTTTCCATTTTTCAAACTGAACATGAAAACGGCTATGGCCAATTTTACTGCGGCCTGGACCTGCATGGCAAAGGCGACGCCCTTATCTGCGGAACCACAGGCTATATTACCATTCACAAAAACTGGTGGAACCCGGCCAGGGCCACTATCAATTACCTCGACGGAAGGGTTGTTGAGATCGACGAGCCCTTTATAGCCGGCGGCCTAAATTATGAGATACAGCATTTTTGCGATCTCATCCGCCAAAATAAAACAGAAAGCCCGGTGATCAGCCATGATATGTCAAGGCAAATGATTGCCATGCTGGACGAAGCAAGGGCCCAGATTGGGCTAAAGTTTAAAGGAGAATAACCGGGATTTAAGGATTCTACAGATCAGTTGGATGCCATCCGGCAAATCCATAAAATGCTTAAGTCCTGGGTTTGCCCAGATGCTAAACAAACCCATCCCATGAATCCAGAAAATCCTTAAATCCCGGTCCTATTTAGCCTGCAGCACCACCGTTGCCCCTTTCAATCCATTTGATGTTGCCGTAAAAGTAATCGGGCCGGGCTTCTCCTTAGCCTGTACTATTGCCAATGCAAGCCCATTAAATGCCTTGCGGTAATTAGCTTTAAATGGGTCATGGCTAACCTCATCGCCGTTATCAACGCTGGCTATAAAGGCTTCGCCGTTAATTTTAAAATTTACCAGGTTGTTTGCGTTTGGAACTAAGTTGCCGTCCTTGTCTAATATTTTTACCGTAATGAACGACAGGTCTTTACCATCCGCTTTTATGTTTTTCCTGTCGGCTATGAGCTCAATTTTTGCGGGCGCCCCTGCTGTATGTATCTCGCGGGTCAGCACCACTTTGCCGTCCTTGCGCGAGATGGCTTTCAAAGTGCCCGGCTCGTACTTTACCCGCCACATCACGTGCAGGTCTTCACCATTTTTCTTTTTAACGCCAAGCGATTTGCCATTCAGGAAAAGCTCCACCTCATCCGCATGATTATAAAAGGCCCACACATCAACCAGTTTGCCCGGTTCCCAGTTCCAGTGCGGGAAGATATGCAATACCGTTTTATCGGTCCACTCGCTTTGGTACATGTAGTAAATGTCTTTCGGGAAGCCTGCAAGGTCAATTATACCAAAGTATGAGCTGCGCGACGGCCACGAGTAGGGGGTAGGCTCGCCCAAATAATCAAAGCCAGTCCAGATGAACAATCCCGAAAGGAAATCGTACTTTTTGATCACTTTCCAGGTGGCTTCGTGGGTTGAGCCCCATGCCGGGCGCACATTATCATAAGCCGATACACTGTTGTCGGGGTTGCCTTCGGTAAAGGGTTTGTCCCACCTTGCGGGCCATACCCTTACACTATCCGATGGCATATCATAATGCCCGCGGGTTTCAAGCCCCGACGTCGTCTCAGTAGCGATGAACTTTTTACCGGGGTAGCGGTCATGGAAAGTGGCATAATCAAATTCATGGTAGTTATACCCTACCAGGTCAAGCGCTCCCGAGGCAATAATTTTATTCCCCTTTCCGGGATTATCGTTGGCTGCAGTAATTGGCCGCGTTTTGTCAAGGCTATGAACTATGCCGGCAAGTTCAGGCGCAAGGCGCAGGGCGCTGGTATCTCCCTGCTGAGGTATTTCGTTGCCGATGCTCCATATCATAACGCTGGGATGGTTACGATCGCGCAGCACCTGGTCCTCAAGGTCGCGTTTATGCCATTCTTTAAAATATAAATGGTAATCGTATTTGGCTTTCTTCCATTCCCAGCAATCAAACGCCTCATCCATTACAATAAAGCCCATTTTGTCGCAAAGGTTCAGCAACTCAGGCGCGGGCGGGTTATGCGAGGTACGTATGCCGTTGCAGCCCATGGCTTTCAGCATTTCCAGCTGCCGTTCAAGCGCCCTGGTGTTAACGGCGGCGCCCAGGCTGCCGAGATCATGATGGTCGCAAACGCCCAAAATTTTCATGGGCTTGCCGTTGAGGGAAAAGCCTTTGTCGGCATCAAAGTTAAAATAGCGTATACCAAAAGAGGTGGTATACTCATCTACCGGTATTTTGGCGGCATCATATCCCAGCATATAAACGCGGGTAACGGCCTTGTATAAATAAGGGTTGCTTACCGACCACAAATGCGGATTTTTAACCACCATTTCCTGGCTTACAACAGCCGGGTTATCATTGGTCATCTCGATATTGCCATCCTTTTTTTCGCCCTTCGACGTATAGAGCGACGCTACCTTTAGCCCTTTCGCATCATAAATGGTTGTTTGCAAACCAACCCAGTAATGGCCTACGCCATCGCCTTCTTTCGTCGCCACTGTTGTAACCAGGTTTACCGTCGCTGAGTTTTCATCAACCTTTGGCGTGGTTACATAAGTGCCCCAATGGGCCACTGCTGTTTTATTGGTAGTTACCAGCCAAACGTTGCGATAAATACCCGAGCCGGAATACCATCTTGAATTGGGCTGAACAGAATTGTCGACCTTAACGGCAATGACGTTTTTGCCGCCGAACTTCAAATAAGGCGTTAATTCATACCTGAATGATATGTAGCCATTCGGCCTGAAACCGAGATGATGCCCGTTTATCCACACATCGCTTTTTTGGTAAACGCCATCGAAGTCCACATAAACCAGTTTGTTCTTGGCCGATGCCGGTATCGTAAATGTTTTGCGGTACCAGCCTATGCCGCCGGGCAAAGCGCCCCCTTCGGGTGTGGCCGGATTATTCTTGCTGAATTTGCCCTCAATGCTCCAGTCATGCGGTAAATCCAGCAAACGCCAGTTCACATCGGTTAAGCTTGCGTTTTCCCCATCTTTTACATCGCCCAGGTGAAAATGCCAGCCTTTATCAAAGTCGGCAATTGTGCGGTCCTGCCCAAACCCTTTTATGGTGAACAGTAATGTAATTAAAGACAGGCAAAGCAACCTTGCCGCCCTTTGTAAAAAAGCTTTATGGAATAGCATAATTGGTTAATTTAGGTAATAAATGTAAATCGGACACTAAATTAGTGATTAATTATTGAATTATTGAATTAGTGAATTATTGAATTGCTGATTTAATCCAGGTCCGATGTAAGGAAAACCACCCGCCCTGTGAGGGTTGCCCTTTTGCAAAATTGTTTTTTGGCGGGATTTTGCCTTCTTATTTAAAATATGCCTAAATTGTGGTCATTAAACCAATTAAAGGCCATGAAAAGAATATTGCTTTGCCTGCCGCTTTGTCTTTTACTCGTAACCTGTAAAAAAGGAAACAAAGTAACCGTAAGTTATAATATCATCGGAAACTGGACATTATACTCGTACCAAACCAATTTTGGCATCGGTGTAAACGCCTCTGTTACCCAATACCCTTGTATGGCCTATAATTCCTTCACTTTTTTTAATGATAATACATCAAGTCAGTATTACTCAGGGATCGACACCTGCTACATCACGGCAACGCATGCGGCCGGCGCGCAATACTACGGCCTGCCGGGGCTTTTGTCTATAAAATCCACCTGGAGCCAAAGAGGCAATATTGTTTATCTTAAATATCCTGATAATCCCAAAAGTATAGTTGGGGTGGTCAACAATATTAACGGTAAGTTGCAAGTTACATTCAAAGACACGGTTGTCAGCGGAGCTAACACCTATTATATTACCACCGTTGAGAACAAACAATGATTACCAAACCGAATGTTTTTATCACATAAATTCTAAATTGCAACAACCAAAACCCATTGATCACAAATGAAAAAATATTTATTATTTTGCCTGCTTGCGGTGTTATTGCTTGCTAACTGTAAAAAAGATGCCAAAACCAACAATGCCGCAACGCTTAATGTGACCGGTACATGGACTTTGTATTCGTGGAAAAGCGATGTGGGCGCGATCCTTGATGTAACGGCCAACCAGTATCCATGCATTGCCGAAAATGTATTGGTGCTCAATGCTAACGGCACCACTAACCTCACTTATACCGGCAGCGATTCGTGTTATGTTACCGCTATACATCATGGCTCAGGGGTAACAACTATCGGCATTCCCGGACAGGCTGCCGTCGCTTCCACGTGGCGGCTGGACGGGAATAATTTGTATTTGCCAAATAACAATGGCACCCCCAGCGTGGTAACCAGCGTAAGCGGCAAACTGTACATGACTACCACCGTTACCGAACCCGGCGGAGGTGTTATCACAACAGTGGATGTGAAGCAATAAAACGGGTTGGTTGCACCCCATTAATTTCGATACTGATTTTTGTTCGCTTTACCTGGCTTAGGATAAATAATATGAACTCCATTACTTGCAAAAATTGCGGCCATACCATTAAAGAAAACTTTTGCCCCAATTGCGGCGAAAAAAGATTTAACAAAGATCAACTGTCTTTCAGTCATTTTGTCGGGGAGATTTTTGAAGGCCTGACCCATTTTGACAATAAATTTATTCGGTCGATTAAAACACTGGCCATCAAACCCGGGCAGCTGTCTTTAGATTATTCCGAAGGCATTAAAGTGCGTTACATGCGGCCCGTCCAGCTTTTCCTGGTAACTAACCTTATTTATTTCTTCATTGTCATTGGCAATATATATAGCCTGACCTTACAGGAATATCTTCATACCAAACCCTTTATTAATTACGGCACAAAGGAAATCATTAAAAGCAAGCTGGCGAAAACCGGCTTAACGATTAACGAATACCAGGAAGTATTTAACGAGCGGATGAAAGAAAATTCAAAAGAATTTATCTTCATTTTTGTGCCTTTTTATGCCCTATGTTTTGCCCTGCTATTTTTTTGGAAAAGAAAAAAATTTGTAGAACATATTGTTTTTGCCACGCATTTTGTTTGTTTTACCCTGCTGGTTTTCCTGCTGGAATATTATTTAATAACCTGGCCCTTTTACAAAATAACAGGAGCTGAGTACTCCGAGAATTTTGATGATTTCTTTCAAATATTTACAATTATTGTTTTTTCCGTTTATCTTTTTTTCGCGTTTCGTAAATTTTACAAGTCATCCGTAGCCTGGTCAATTATTATTGCATTGGCGGTAGCGTTAGGTTTTTTTTTCCTGATCCAATACTACCGCATGCTGCTGTTCTATAAAATTGTATACTGGAATTAGTTTTAACCAGGGTTTTGACTGATGTCGAGCGCCTTAGCGCAAGCGATTGAATAAAAGCGTAACTTAGGTGCTGTCGGATTTGACAAAATTTAAAAAGCTGGCAGATCTTTAACTCTGCAAACTATGGCAACTGAAAAGAAAGTGGCAGACGCCATAAAAAAGGAATTAAGCTATTCGGCAAAAGTTTGGCAAACGGTTGCTATAGTAGCCATGCTTGTTGTTGTTGTGCTGATTGTGCGCGTGGCTTTTAACGTATTGCTGATGGCGCTGGCAGGGGCGCTTATCGCCGTTTATTTTCATGGGTTGGGAGACGTTATCCAGCGAAAAACGCGGCTTGGCCGCACACCTGCTATGATCATATCGGTAGTGGCCACCATCATTATCCTGGGCTTGTTATGCTGGTTCATCGGGGCAAAAATACAGAGCCAGGTAACCCAGCTGAGCAATAATCTGCCGCGCAACATTCATACCGCCAAAGCCAAACTTGCCGAAAGCCCGTTGGGACAAAAATTGCTTGACTACACATCGGGCGATAATTCGCAAAAACTGGCAACTACCGTTCAAACTTTTTTCAGTACCAGCTTCGGCGTTTTGGGCGATATGTATATCGTGTTATTTCTCGGCATTTTCTTTACCGCCAATCCCTCGCTTTACAAAGACGGGATACTGGTGCTGGTACCGCAAGATAAAAAACAAGTAGGCCGGGATATTATCGACCGCATCAGCCTCTCGCTTAAAGGCTGGCTTAAAGGAATGCTGCTTTCAATGGTGCTGATAACCATCCTGATCACTATCGGCCTCACTATTATGGGTATCCCCGCGGCGCTGGTATTAGGCTTTATAACCGGGATATTGGAGATAGTTCCAAACCTGGGCCCATTAATTGCCATGATACCGGGCGTGCTGCTCGCCTTTACCATAAGTACCAATACCGCTATAATAGTTGCCCTGATCTATATTGGCTCCCAAACTATCGTCGCCAACATTGTGACCCCGTTGATCCAAAAGAAAATGATCAACCTGCCGCCGGCTTTAACGCTCATCAGCCAGCTGATCATGGGAACATTGTCCGGCGCGCTGGGTATTATCCTGGCTGTTCCGCTGCTTGCCATGCTGATCATTGTAGTAGATGAGCTGTACGTGAAGAAAATGCCGAAAATGCCGGCCGAATAACGGGTGGCGAAAACCGCCTTATCATAGTTTTCGTATTTTTTTAAACCTGTAATTTATGGCAATAAATATTTACGAAAACTGCAGTAACCCTGTAACCGGCGAAACCTTTAAGGGGATATCGCTTACACCCGAAGCCTATACGATGCAATGGACATTGCAGCCCGAGGGGTATGTCCCTATCGAGCATATTCATTTTAACCAGGATGAAATATTTTATGTCAGGCAGGGCGAATTGAAATTACTGATAGAAGGCAGGGAATATGTTGCCGGTCCGTCAGAAACTATTATAGTGCCCAGGGGCCTTCGTCACACCGCTTTAAATAATAAAAATGAGGTTATGGAGGCTGTGGTTGAGTACAGGCCCGCCCTTGATCACGATAAATTTGCGCAATGCTTTAACGGACTGATCAACGATGGGTACCTGGATAAAAAAGGCGGTATAAGCATCCCGGTGATGGGATATTTTTTAAGAAAGATGAAATGCAAAGCCATGGCAAGGCCGACCAATATCCCTGCGCCCGCATTTAAAGCCGCCCTGAACGTATTCTATTTAATTGGTACGATACGCGGTTGGGACAAGCTTTACAAAAAATACACGGAGTGATATAAAAAAAGTTGCGATAATATAAAAAATACCACGCCAATGCCACGGGCCGCTAATCCGCCAAATGGCAAAACGAGCTGCATTTATTTGCAAAAAATGTTAACCCCACTATTTGTTAAATAGTTGATTATAAGGAATTTAACTGCAAAAAATCCAGAATTGTGTTAACCCAATGTTAACCCTGTTTTTGCCGCAGCCTTCCCTGTCCCGCTAAAAAAATCAACGACTATAGCAGTTATTAAGCCAACTTCCGGCATTAAGTTTTTGTTAACCTTACCATCCCTCAAAACCATTTCTTACTTTTGGCTATACATTTCCCCGAAGCCATGAAAATAAAACTGTTACTGCCACTGCTCATTGCTGCTATCTTCATCGCAACCGCAACCGCCCAGGTACCCGGCAAAATTGCTAAAACCAACCAGGTACTGCTGCCAAACGGCTGGAAACTGAGCCCTGCGGGGCGTTCGCTTCCCCTGGGCGACCTGCCCCTGAATATGCAAATATCACCTTCGGGCAGGTTTATGGCGGTTACCAATAACGGCCAAAGCACGCAGTCTATCCAACTCATCGACCCAAAGACTGAAAAGCAGCTGGACAGGAAAATTGTTGGTAAATTGTGGTACGGCCTGGCGTTTAGCCCGGACGAAACAAAACTATATGCCGGCGGCGGTAATGACAACTGCATACTGGCCTTTGCCATTCAAAACGGTAAGCTCGGCAAGGCAGATACGATTAGGCTCGGCGCGCCCTGGCCCTTCAAAAAGATATGCACCACGGGCATTGCCGCCAACCGGACCGGTACCCGGCTTTATACAGTCACTAAAGAAGACAGCTCCCTATACGTGATTGACCCAACCCGCCGCAAAGTGATCAAACGGGTTAAGCTGGCGGCCGAGGCTTACAGCTGCGTCCTTGCGCCGGATGAAAAAACGCTGTATATCTCTATTTGGGGCGGCGACGAAGTGGCCTGTTACAGCACCGTAAACGGCACAGTCACCAGCATAAAGGTGGGCAGCCACCCCAACGAGTTGTTGACCAACAAAAAAGGCGGCCTGCTGTTTGTAGCCAATGCCAATGACAACTCGGTTTCGGTGATCAATACTGTGGCGCGCAAAACCATCGAGGTAATCTCTGCGGCGCTTTATCCTACGAAGCTCACCGGCTCAACCACCAACGGCCTGGCGCTTTCGGCCGATGAGAAAACACTGTATATCGCCAACGCCGATAATAATTGCCTGGCGGTATTTGATGTGAGTAAACCGGGCAGCAGCCAAAGCATGGGCTTTATCCCCGTGGGCTGGTATCCCACAAATGTAAGAACACTGGGCAATAAAATACTGGTGGCCAATGGCAAAGGCTTCACTTCAATGGCCAATCCAAAAGGCCCGCAGCCCCTGCTTAAAATCGACAACAGCGCCTATAAAAAGGGCGCCGACAACAGCAAAGAACAATATATCGGCGGCTTGTTTTGGGGCACGCTTTCGTTTATCGATATGCCAGCTGCCCCCAAGCTTAAAATTTATACCAAACAAGTTTATGCAAATACACCCTTCAGCGATAAAATAGCTGCGCTGGCGCCTGGCATAGCCGGCAATCCCATCCCGCGTAAAAGAAGTGAAAAATCGCCCATAAAATATGTGTTTTATATCATTAAAGAGAACCGTACCTATGACCAGGTGATGGGTGATGCACCTGAGGGCAATGGCGATACATCGTTATGTATTTTTGGCAGTAAGGTTACCCCAAATGAGCATGCCATAGCCAAAAACTTTGTGCTGCTGGATAACTTTTACGTAGATGCCGAGGTAAGCGCCGATGGGCATAACTGGAGCACCGCCGCCTATGCTACCGATTTTATTGAAAAAACCTGGCCCACCAGCTATGGCCGAAGGGGAGGTAATTACGATTCGGAAGGCACCCGCCGCGTCGGCGACCCGCGCGACGGCTATATTTGGGATTACTGTAAACGGGCAGGCATAAGCTACCGCACTTATGGCGAATTTGCCGATGACGGCAAAGCCAATATAAAGGTGCTGGAGGGGCATTATTGCAAAAACTCGCCGGGCTTTGACCTGGATATTACCGACATTAAAAGAGAGCAAGCCTGGGCGCATGATTTTGACTCGCTGCTCAGTAAAAATGCCGTGCCGCGCCTGAGCACCATCCGGATATCAAACGACCATACCAGCGGCCAGCATAAAGGCTCTATATCGCCAATTGCGGCCGTGGCTGACAATGACCAGGGCGTGGGCTTACTTTTGGAGCACCTGTCAAAAAGCAGGATATGGAAGGAATCGGTAGTATTTATCCTGGAAGACGATGCCCAGGGCGGCCCCGATCATGTAGATGCCCACCGTTCGCCGGTATTTGTGGCAGGCCCGTATGTAAAGCATAATGCGGTTATCCATAACATGTATTCCACATCGGGTGTGCTGCGTACCATCGAGCTGATCCTGGGCCTGCCCCCGATGAGCCAATACGATGCCGGGGCGATGCCGCTTTATGAATGCTTTACGGCCAGGCCCGACCTGTCGCCCTACCAGGTAAAACCTGCGCTGGTGGACCTTCAGCAGCGCAACCTTGCCGATAATGAAAGCAGCAAACGTTCGCAGTCGTTCAACCTGGCAAAGGAGGATGCCGTGCCTGATCGGATAATGAACGAAGTAATATGGAAGTCAGTAAAAGGCGAAAACTCGGTAATGCCCGCGCCTAAGCGCAGCGCCTTTGTGATATTGGAGAAGAAGAAAGAGAAGGATGATGATTAGCCCCCCAGCCCCCTGAAGGGGGTAATGTCGCTAACTTAAGGAATTTAATATCGAATAATGAATATCGAACACCGAATGATGAAGTGACATTTCGATATTCTACATTCAATATTCATTATTCGATATTATTTTTTGCTCCTCGTATTTTCTATTTAAGTTAGTGCCATTACTGAAGGGGCAGGTGAGTGCCATTAGGTTAAGGGGAAAGACGAGAAACTTAATATCGAATAATGGTCCGCTAAGCATTGGGCGAATTCTGAAGTTTTTTACTTCATTATTCGATATTCGTTATTCGGTGTTCGATATTTATTCCCTTAGATTGATAGTATTGAAGGGGGAATTAATGCCAAATTTCCTGCTATTCGGCTGGCGGAATAAGGTTGTTTCCGCTGGCTATCGGGGATCATAGGGTGAGTAAACCGTTGGAGCGGCATTAGCGGGTACACTAAGCTTTTTGGCTCGTCGCCCTGCGTTTGCCGGCACTGCGCTCGTTAAACGGCTTAGGCTGCAAGCTATAAAGAGGGCGAAGACTATTCCCGGCAAGTTTAAATTCAAAAACAAATCCCTAATTTTAAAAGTTTTTTAGATCAAACCAGCATCACCTATGGCCGTTATTGAAAATGAATTTTTAAAAGTAGCAATTGAATCAAAAGGGGCGCAACTGAGCTCTATCTATGATAAAATATCAAACCGGGAGCTTCTTTGGCAGGATGAGGCTAAAATATGGGCCTGGCACGCGCCAAACCTTTTCCCCGTAGTTGGAGCGCTGATAAACGACGAGTTGCTGGTTGACGGCCACACCTATTCGATGCAGCGGCATGGCTTTGCACGTAATTCTGAATTTATTTTGCTGGAGAGCGATGCGGTACATGCCACGTTTTCATTGCCGAACTGTGAAAAAACCTTAAAAATATATCCCTACAAATTTGATTTCCAGGTTTTATATATGCTCATCGAAAACGCATTGCGCATAACCTACAAGCTCATCAACCTGGATAGGAAAACTGTCTATTTTTCGGTAGGCGGCCATCCGGCCTTTAATGTTCCCTTTTTCCCTGGCGAAAACTACGAGGATTATTACCTGGAGTTTGAGACTGAAGAAAAATTAGAAACCCACCTGCTTGCGCCCGAAGGTTTTTTTAATGGCAAAACCGCGCCGGTACCTACGCCAGGCAACAAACTATATTTAAACAAGCATTTGTTTGATAACGATGCATTGGTATTTAAAAATTTGAAGTCGAGGGAAATTTGCATAAAGAGCGACAAGCATGATCAATCGGTCTCGGTGGAATTTCCGCATTTTAACTACCTTGGCATATGGGCGAAGGGCGGTGGTGACTTTGTTTGCATTGAGCCCTGGCTTGGCTGCGCCGACACTGCCGGCAGGCATGTTGACATTAGCGGGAAGGAAGATATTCAAAAATTAGAACAGGGGCATGTTTTCGAAGCGGCGGTTTTTATTAGTGTATAAAGCATTGATTATAAATATATTTCCGTCTATCAAAACAATTTGCGTTTATTAACCTTATTCATAAACAATTAATCACATCATTTAAAAACCATGAAAAAGAAATTCTATCTAATCGCTGTTACCGCACTCCTTACTTTGGCCGCTTTTACCAGCCAGGCTGCAACAGTTACCAGCAACCCGGTAAACAAGGAGGCAATTGCCGCCATGACCCTTGAGCAAAAACAAGCCCGTATTGAAGAAATCAAACTGCGGGTTAATGAGATAAAGACGATGGACAAATCGCAGCTTACTCGCGCCGACCGTAAGGAACTACGGGTTGAGCTAAGGGGCCTTAAGCACGAAGCAAACGCAATGGGCAGCGGTGGCATTTATCTTTCCGTCGGTGCTATCATTATTATTATTTTATTACTGATACTTTTACTGTAGTATTTCACCTTCAAATTTTAAAGCCATGAAAAGGAAAATCTATCTGATCGCTGTAACCATGCTGCTTACTTTGGCCGCTTTTAGCAGTCGTGCAGCAACCGCAACCGATAACAAACTAACCAAGGAAGCCATTGCCAGCATGACCCCCGAGCAAAAACAAGCCCGGATAGAAGAGATTAAGCAAAGGGTTAACGAGATAAAGACGATGGACAAATCACAGCTTTCGAGATTGGAGCGCAAAGAGTTGCGGGTCGAGCTCAGGGGCCTGAAACATGAATCAGGCGAGCTTGGCGGCGGCATTTACCTTTCGGTAGGCGCTATCATCATCATCATATTGCTGCTGATATTGATACTTCACTAATATTTGCGGGGGAAAGGATCAGGAGCCAAGAACCAAGAGCCGGGAATCAAGATAAAAAAGTTACAGATAGCTGTTAGCGCTGCCTTTAATAACGTCGCTGCTACAGCAATCGGTTTTGTTTTGCGCCTTGATTCCTGGCTCTTTTTTGGGCTAATTCTTATTTTGAGGTGCTATAACCTATTTACTGCGATTGCGATAATGTCCCGTAGGGACATTTGGTTGGTAGAAAAATGCCGCCCTTTTTTTTCGTTCCGTAAGGAACGATTGGTGATTTGGCTACCTTGCATATAAATTTAACGAAACACGGCGAACCAGAATAGCGCCCACCATCCGTTCCTAACGGAACGCTTTACAATATGTATCGTCCTGAAAAAAGTTTACACTTTTAATGATTAATCCTGTTTTGAGTTTACACTTTAATTTAGTCCTGTAATAGCGTTACACTTTTTTTAAAGATAAAAAAAACTATTGTGGTTTGCTTGTCGTGTTGGAATGTGGAAAACTCCTTCAGTTTTCCATATTTCAACACGTTTTTCTTTTTTTGCTTCTTTTTTTCTTTTTGCTG